>Ga0209810_1000113_pt1 | contig 245376 bp, 270 predicted proteins | sample Coa_R1_7_FD_187159 | JGI IMG/M metagenome (GOLD analysis project Ga0209810, IMG submission 187159) | Surface soil microbial communities from Centralia Pennsylvania, which are recovering from an underground coalmine fire - Coalmine... | ecosystem: Environmental > Terrestrial > Soil >...
CGTGATCGAACGGGCCAACGGACGCCGCGATCCGCTCGAGAACGGATGGCAGCACTTCTAGACTTTGCGGTGCTCGGTGTGAGTCGAGGAAGCGCCGTTTAATTCGAGGACGCGGTAGTCCCCGAATAAGGACGGCGCCTCGCGCTGCATGATCTGGAGAATCGCGAAAGCGACCCGCCTGATCTCAGGCTCCGCGTCGGCCGCGCCGCGGTACTCGATGAAGTGCCGCAGGGCGCGCGCATTGGCCGACACAAAGATTTTGGTTTCCGTGGCATTGGGCAGGACGCTCCGTGCTGCCTCGCGTGCCTTTTTCCGCTTGTCGCGCCGCTTCCACTCGGGATGCTCGCGCTCGATCCGCTGGGCGAGCCCCTCGCTCAACTTGCGGTAGGCCTCGTGGGACTGGCGCACCGAATCCAGCCAGAGTGCGTGGAGCTCGGGGTCAGAAGCAATGACCGGCGGCTCGACGAAGCGCGCGTCCGCTTCGTCCACGTAGCGCTGGCTCAGTTGCGAGTATGCCCACCCGGCTCGGTGGCGGATCAGTTCGTGGGAAAACGACCGTGAGACGCCCGTGACGACGAAGTTCCAGACGACGTGCTCGAGGACGCTGCCGTGCTCCATGCTGATGATGTTCTGGAGATACTCCTCGTTCGACCGGCGGCCCTGCTTCTCACCGAAAGACATGTAGCAGACCCGGCCGGCCAACTCAGACAACAGCTCCGTCCCGCGCTCGCCATCCGTGACCCAGTCCGCGTTCTCGTCGTCAAGGAACTGCCGCACGGCAGCCTGATCGATTTGTGTGCGTCCAACGAGATACACCGAGGGCTCGGTCACGATGTCCATGTGTCTTTCCTTCCAGAGGACGTGATTCAAATGAGTTATGTGGTAGGGCCGGTGCCTATGGTAAGCGGAGTCACGGACAGCAATGCTCCTGCGGCCATGCCCGTGATCAGCCCGAGCTTGAGATCGAGGCTGATGAGAGGCACGAACAGGATGAAGAGCCCAACCAGCCCCAGGACGCTGAGTCCGAGCCATGGGCCAAGCGCGCGGCGGACCGCAACCACTCCTACTATCAGTCCGAGGGCCGGGCCCACCAAGAGACCGAACACGAATGCCATAAATACCTCCTGGGCGCGCCATTATCGTGCATGGGACTCGCCGGAGGCGCCGCCCCGGAACCCTGGTAGAGTAGCGCGGGAGAGAGCGCTGCTCGGCACCCTCTATGGATTTCACACTCACTTCCGACGAGCCCAAAGTCATTCGCGCGTACGCCAAGATTAATCTGTCACTCGAGGTCCTCGGCCGGCGGCCTGACGGCTACCATTCGTTGGTGTCGGTCATGCAGGAGATCAGCCTGGCCGATGAGATCTTGATTTGCCCCGCCGCGGGCGTGGATGTTGTCGCCGACGACCCCCTGGTAGGGACGTCCGACAATCTCGCCGGGGCGGCTGCGCGCCTTCTCATGCGGGCCTCGCGGGAGGTACGCGGCGCCCGAATTTCGCTTCACAAGCACATCCCGGTTGCGGCCGGCCTGGCCGGCGGGAGCGCAGATGCCGCGGCCACCCTGGTCTCACTCAACCGCATCTCGAGGGCCGGTCTTCCCGTCCGCCGGCTCCTCACTCTCGCTGCACGTCTCGGCTCCGATGTGCCGTTCTTCCTGTACGGCGGGACCTGCCTCGTCCTGGGACGAGGTGAGCACGTCGTTCCTCTGCCCGCACCCGCGCCCGTCTGGTATGCCTTGAGCAATCCGGGAATCCCTGTCTCGACGGCCCGCGTGTTCATGGAACTCCCACGGTGTGAGTGGAGTAATGGACGCGCCACAGAGTCCATCGCCGACGATGTCCGCCAGGGAAAAGTGCGTCTCGGGCCCAACGACTTACAGACGACGCTCTTTCGCCTCTATCCGGCGGCACGCCGCTGCTTCGACCGGCAGGTGGCCCTCGCTCCCGGACGGACGTCAGTTACCGGGAGCGGACCGACCGTCTACAGCGCGTGCTCGTCGATGCATGAGGCGCACGATATTGCAGCGCAAATGCGCGACGCCGGATACTGGGCGGACGTGGCACGTAGCGTTAATCCGCGGCCCGGGGAGAATCCATGCCGTTCCGGCTCCTGATCGCGGCGGTCGGTCTTTCCTTCTTGCTTGCCGCCTGCGGCTCGTCGCCGCCTAGCGGAGTCGACACTCTCCGCCAGGCGGTGCAGTCCTACAACGCGACTCACCCGACGGATCTCGCCTCTACCGGCGCCGCATGCCGCCAGTCTTACCGCGAGTTGCGCGCGGGTACTCGCCCCAGCAACAGTGCGCTGCGCGGGGCATATCGGGACCTTCTGGCCGCATATCACGACTGCGTGCTCGCGGCCGAGGCCCTCGACTACGCGGCGGCCGTGCGTGCGCAGGCGGAAATTGCCGCCGCGAATGCGGCAATCATCCGGGCTCGCCGGGCGTAACCGGGAGTCGGTGAAACAGTCTGTCCAGGTACTGCTCCCACGGACCGGGGCGATGGAACACCGGCACGCCCGCCAGGGACAGAAAGACCATCCCGGCCGACGTCCACACCGTGACGTAATGTCCGCCGGCGCGGATCTCGATATGCCAGTCCCGATACTCCCGGACCGTGTCCCCATCATTGTGGCCGCGCTCCCGCACCACAGCCCTTGCCTTGACCAGAAGAGCCTCAGGCTTTGCCATCGCAACTCAGCAGATAGTAGGACAATCGTGCTATAATGGACACGGGAAACACTACCATGGCCGACCACGAACAGGACATCATCGAGCGCTGGCGGCGTGCCGGTGAGCGCGCCAACGAGGAGAAGGTGCGGATCCTCGACCTCGACGGTACATACCGCGCCACCAGCAGTTCTCACCCACTCGGATCGTACCGGCTGGAGCATACACCGGAGGGCTGGGCATGCGAGTGCATCGCCAACGGCGAGTACCGCATGCCGTGCAAACATCTGTGGGCGCTCGCCGACGCCCTGGATCTCGATGTTCTGCGCGATATGCGGGTTGAGTGGGATCCGGAGAACGCCTCGCTACGTGCCGCCTAGCGCCTAGCCGTGAAGGCCCCCCGGCCCCCCTCCTTCCTGGCCGTCGAAGTCCCCTTCCTCGAGCCACGCCTCTGAGTACCGAACCTCCTCCTCCCAGTACGACCCGGCCACCGTTGCGATAACCTCTTCCGGTACGTCGCCGCCCGCTTCGATCACAAGGCGCGTGCTCTCTCCTACGCCCTCGTGCCATATGCGTATGTCCCACCCCATGGCGATCTCCTTCTACTCACTATCGTGATGCGCGTGTCCGTTTGACTCGGGGCAGAAGTGCGGCTCACCGGATAACGGTGTACCACAGAGCACGCACCGGGGCCGGCTGGCAGCGGCGATGACCTCAATTTGCGCCACTGAGCTTTCGATCTGCTCCCTGGAGGCCAACCAAACTATGGTGCTGACGGGCAAGGTCGTCAAAAAGTCGGACGCCTCGAAGCGGAACCCATCGGCCGCGGCGTCGTAGCCCAGGGCGAGGGTGCCTGCCCGTACCTCGAGCTCCCCGGCGAAGGTCGTTCCCGTTTGAGGCGGCTCGCGTCCGCGCGACGGCCCGACTCTCTCCAAAAGTTCTTCCATCGCCGCTCCCAGCATGACGATCTGCTGCTTTTCCAGCCAGAACGACACGCTACCATCCGCGACCTCCGCCAGCATGCGGAACGTGCGCTCGCCAGGTTCGCCGAACGACTCGACTGTCAACCGGGAGACGAGTCCGAGATCGAGGCGGTGGTTCTCCACCGCCGATTATATGGCCGCGTCACCACCGATAGGGCACGGGCTTGTAGCGCGGATCGGGCAGCCGGCCCGCATCCAGGACGCGCTCGATGCGCTGCCTGAGCGCGGACCACTCCGGGGCCGACAACAGCTCGCGTATCGCGTCTCCATGGTCAGCGTGGATGAGTCCGTGCGCGGCGCCTTCCAGATGTCGCCGCTCGGACCGTGTTAGCGGCGAGCCGGCAAAGTGCCACAGGAATGTACGAAGCTTTGGCTGGACGTGAAATGTCAAGCCATGATCGATGGCCCAGATGTGCCCCTCCTGGTCCGGAAGACAGTGTTCCAGCTTGCGGTCGGCGTTATTGGCAAGGAAGTCGAGAATAGCCACGCGGCGCAGCGCGCCGATCTCGATTTCCATCGTCTCCCGGCCATCGATGTAGAGTTGGAGCGACCCGGGGCCGTACTCGCCGGTAGACACGACGGTCGGCGGGACGTTCGTCCACCCCAGCAGCCGATCGAGGTGCCAGGTCGCTACTTCCCGCCGATACAGCGTGCCGGACGGAAAGTCATGCAGCGGATACTCACCGCGCGCCGGTTTGTAAACGGCGAGGCTGAGGTCGCCGGCCGGGGAACACACGGTGACCAAAAACGTGTGATTACTGCCGTAGTAGATCGGATAGCTCTCTACGTGCCGCGCGGCGCGGAGAAGGCCATCCACGTCGGCGCGCGCCGGACTCCAGGCCCTTCCGTGGGCCTGGTAGGCATCATCGTGGTCGCCGCGCGGAAGTTCCATCGAGTACTCGCTTAGTCCAGTGTAATGCGGTGGTATAGTGGCTCTGCCGCCCCGGCATGTGCCTCATGGACGATCACATTCCCCACCTGCGCGAGCAAGCGAGAGCCCTCCCCGAGGTGCCCGGCGTTTACTTCTGGCGAGACAACCGGGAGCGGGTCCTCTACATCGGGAAAGCTGTGAACCTACGGTCTCGCGTCACCTCGTACTTCTCGGCGGCGCGCCGGGATCGCCGCACCCGAGAACTCTTGAGATGTGCGCGGAGCATCCGCCATGAGGTGTGCGCTTCCGAACTGGAGGCGCTCCTGCGGGAGTCCGCGCTGATCAAAAAGCATCAGCCTCCGTATAACCGAGCTCTGCGGACATCCCGTCCGGTGTATTACCTCAAGTTGGACGCCGGTATGCCAGATCCCTATCTAGAAGTTGTGAAAGACATCGAGGAAGACGGATCTCTGTACTTTGGCCCATTCCATTCCGCCGGCGTGGTTCGCGAGACGCTGTCGTATTTACACGACGTCCTGCCGCTGCGGAAGTGCACGGCGAAACGGCCCCGCTGCCGCCCCTGCCTGTACTACCAGATGGGGACGTGCGCTGCTCCCCTGCTTGACAGTGACCATCGCAGGCGTCACGAGGAGGCGATCGGCCAACTTCACGACTTGCTTGACGGTCGCTCGGACCGGGTCATGACCTGGCTGCTCGAGAAACGAGACCGTGCAAGCGAAGCAATGCTGTTCGAACTCGCGGCGGAGATGCAGGAGCGCGTGGCAGCCCTGGAGAACCTGACGGCGAGACAGGCCGTGCTCGAGGCGGCGGCGCGGTGCCGTCACCTTCTCATCTGGGACGAAGGGAGTCCACCCCGCCTGCTCATCGTCGCCAAGGGCTTGGTGCTAGGCGTCCGTCCGGCGGCGGACTTGAGTGGCGACGAGGTTCGCCGCTGGGTGCGCGCCCACGAACCTCTGGCGAAAGTGGCACGCCCGGAGCAGAGCGATCTCGACTCCGCATCCGTGCTGGGAAAGTGGCTGAGAGGGCGTCGAGAAATGGCGCGCTGGGTGGCCGTGCCTCCCGGGTTATCGGACGTCGAGCTGGATGATCGGATCCGTCACGTCGTGAGAGCAGGCGTCCCGGCCTAAATCGCCTCGGGAAGACGTCGCGGCACAAGGCGTGGCGTGAGCGCCGCGTCCTTCGCCCCGTGCTCGCGCCTCTCGAGCGTCTTGCAAAAGATTTCAATTTCGCCGGGCGTCAGACTGAGGAACACGATGCCGGCCACCACTCCCGCGACCGCGACGATCGGCACCATGACCAGCTGATCGATCCCCAGGTTCTGCCGCATGACGAAGTGGTCCTTCTTCACCAGGACAACGCTGCCGAGCATTTGCTCGTGGGCATCGAAGACGTGCATGCCGAATTGAATTGGTCCGAAACGTGACGGACGGCGCTGCACTCCCCTGCCCTCCTCTGCTAGCCGACATTAAAGCTTTCTTAATCTTTCGTGTCAAGACGAAAATTGTCGTCCCCCAATTTCTTCGGGAGTGAGGAGACGGCGGCCGCCGGCGCGGCCATTGCGTGATTCGGCCGTTCGCGCGACAATGAAGCAACTCACCTCAGGAGATGACCTCGACGTTGCATTCTCTCCTGTTCGCTCGTTGCACAGGAGAGAGGTAGCCGTCTAATGGCGATGGTTTTAGAAGCCGCTCTTATCGAACAACTGCGACGCCAGGAAGAGGACGCGTTCACGCTCGTCTACGAGCGGCACAAGACGCAGATCTTTAATTACCTGTACCGATTGAGCGGTGACTGGGAATTGGCCGGAGACCTGACCCACGATACGTTCCTGAGCGCCTACGAATCGCTGCCCAAGCTCCGGCCCGACTCCAACATCGCTCCCTGGCTATACCGCATTGCCACCAACCGATTCCGCGACCTCCTGCGCCGCCGCCGGGTCATCAATTGGTTGCCGTGGACGGATGGTCCCGCCAGCGAGGCCCGCCTGGCGGTAACAGGAGGCGAGGAGACCCTGTCGGAACGGGAGTCCGTGAAAGCCGCTCTTGCCTCAATGAAGCCCGAGTATTCGACATGTCTGGTTCTGCGGCTTGCTGAAGGATTCTCCTCCGAGGAGACCGGGGCCATTCTCGGCATCTCCGCCGAAGCGGTGCGGATGCGCCTCTCGCGTGCCCGCGTGATGTTCAAGGCTGCGTACGAGATAGCGGAGTCCGGGGAGCATGACGATGGTCTGTGATGTCGTCGCCCTCTCGCGCTACCTGGACGGCGAGTTGCCGCCGGAGCAGTACCGGGCGGTCGCCGAGCATGTTGTGGCGTGCGCGCCGTGTCGTGCCGAATTGACCGCTCTACGAGAGATCAACCGATTGATGGTGGACTGGGGAAGCCGGAATGTTCCATTGCCGATCGACGCCGCGAACCGGACGCGGGCGGAAATCGGCCGCCGAGCCAGGTTCCCTCGGCTCCTGGCGCTCTCCCGTGCCAGCTCAGCAGCCGTGGGCACGGCAGCAGCAGCACTTCTTCTCATGGTCACGATGAACCTCGCTCCGCTGTATCAATCGATCAGCGCCTCTCCGCCGCCGCGAGTCCAGACAAGGACGCCGGAACTGCAGCAGATCACGGAGAGGTACCAGCTGAAGCACAACCTCGAATCGATGCTGATACATTCACCGCCGCCCGTTTGGCCGGTGCAGCGGCGCCATACCTCCTTGCCAGACTAGCTGCAGAATGGCGTCCGTACCCGTCCTCGGGCGCATGGCGGCGGCCGCCCTGTTGTTCGTCGTGGCGGCTGCTCCGGTATATGCTCACGGCTCACTGCCTCCCACCCACCTGGGACGAGCAGACAAGCTCGAGATTGGCATGCCGGATTCCAACCTGAGCGTGGATCCGGCCATGGCGAGCGACGCGGCGAACGTGGAGTTTGCCGACCTCCTGTACTCGGGGCTGGTGCGCCTCGGCGCGAGGTATCAAGTCGTTGCCGCGGATGCCGCCCGCTACACGCTGTCGCGCGATGGAGAAACCTACACTTTCTACTTGCGTCGTAATTTGCACTTCAGTAACGGCGATCCGATTGTGGCGGAGGACTTTGCTTTTTCGATTCAACGCAGTCTGAGCCCTTCTCTCAAATCGCCGGCGGCCCCCACATACCTCCTGGACATCCAGGGCGCGGAAAAGTATCTCGCGGGTAAAGCCCGCCGCGTTTCCGGCATCAAGGTTCTCAACCGCTACGTTCTGCAGATCACCACGCGCTGGCCCGCGCCGTACTTCTTGCTCGAGTTGACCTATCCCACGAGCTTCGCGCTGGACTCGGCGCGGCTTCGCAAATTGGGCCCGGTCGATGACTTCAGTTGGTACTCGCACCCCATCAGCAGCGGCCCATACCGGCTCTATCAGTGGACGAGCGACAATACGATCCTCTTGGTCGCCAACAAACACGCACCGTCGCCGCCGGCCACGCCGCGTGTCGTGATTTCGCTGACCTCGCTGCCCGCCACAGGGCTGTACTCCTACTTGAGCCGGTCCGTCGACGTCGCGACATTGCCGTCCTTTGCTGGTTCCCTGCTGCCGAAACCCGGAATCCATCAGGTCCGGATGCTCGCCATTGACGGCATATACATGAATTTACGCCGCGTCCCTTTCTCCAGTCTCGCGTTCCGCCGGGCGCTCGCCATGTCGATCAACCGGTCCGACGACGTCGGCAAGTCGTTTCATGCCGCCGCCACGCCGTTCTCAGGCTACGTCCCGCCTGGCGAAGACGGCTTCGATCCACAACTGAAGGCTCCGCCCTACGACGCGGCCGAGGCCCGGACCCAGCTGTCGTCGGTTCATCCGCGGCCGCGGGGAATCACTCTCTCGTACGCCACCGATGATCCGTCCCAGTACTGGCTCGCCCGCGCCATCGCCCGCGACTGGCAGCGGAACCTGCACATTGGAGTGGCCCTTCAAGGCCTCACTCTCAACACGCTGTATGTGAAGGCACAGGCGGGACAACTTCCGCTGTATATTTTCGGCTGGTCAGCCGACTATCCGTCGCCGCATGATTGGCTCGCGCTTCAGTGGGAGACCGATGCTCTTGATAACAATGTGCACTACCACAACCCGCAATTCGACCGTCTGGTGGAAGCTGGGGACGCGACCTGGGACCCAAAACGCCGCGACATTCTCTATCGTCAGGCGCAACAGGTCCTCGCCGACGACGTGGCATGGATCCCCCTGTACGTCCCTCATCAGCTGGACTACATTCGCCCAACCGTTCAGAACGTCACGGCGACCGGGTACGGGGTGATCCCCAGGGACGGCAGCTGGGGCTGGGTGTGGAAAACAGGCAGGTGATGGGGCACAGGCGCCTGACCATCGGCTACAATGCGGCGCTTCGCGCCTCCCCACCGGCTCCCGCCTGACTCCTATGAGCCATACAACTATCCCACCACGCCGTAAACCGCGCTTTCGGGAACGTCACGCCGTTGAGCGTGACTCTGGAGCGTCCGTTGCCGTCGCGCCGCCACCCCCGGCTCCTCCGCCCGAGGCTGCCCCCGCCGCTCGGCGTCCTGTCCGGCTCCCGCGCGTGCATGTCACGCTCGAGGCGGCGCTTTACACCGCCATCGCCGCCCTGGCCTTGCTGCTCCGACTGTGGGACCTCGGTCTGCGCGCCATGCACCAGGACGAAGCGGTCCATGCCTGGTTCTCATGGAATCTCTTCGCCGGTGCCGGTTATCAGTACGATCCGGTCTACCACGGCCCGCTGCAGTTTCCCGTAACTGCCCTGTTTTTCTTTCTCTTTGGTGACTCGGAAACCACCGGCCGTCTGCTGGCAGCCCTATGCGGCACGGCCCTCGTTGTGACTCCGTACTTCCTGCGACGCGAACTCGGCCGATCCGCGGCGCTCATCGCCGCGTTCCTGATCGCGATTTCGCCCGAGTTCGTATACGATTCGCGGCTCGAGCGCGACGACCCGATCGTCATTCTGATGACGATGGTCGCGGCCATCGCGATATGGCGGTTTGCCGCCACACACCGGATTCGTTATGTCTACATAGGAGCCGCCGCTCTGGCGCTGTCGCTGTCCGCCATGGAGAACACGTACATCACCCTGTTCGTGCTCGGCGGGTTCGTCTTGCTCGTGCTGGCCGGAGAACGGGCGGCCCGAAACCGTTTGCTGCTCGACCGTATCGGTGACTGGACGGGCCCGCGTGAGGAGATGCGCTGGCAGGTCGCCGTTGCGTCCGGTGTCCTCCTCCTGTTGACTCTCATCGTAACGATCGCGACCGGCTCCGCCATCCCGGCACTGGCCTCGATTGCTGTTCTGCTGATCGGACTTGTCGTGCGGCAGGCCATCTGTGAGGGCGCGGAAAGCGACCGGCCATTTCTCAGTGCGCTGGCATCCACCAACCGAGAGCAGTGGCTGAACGTGGCTGTTCTCGTAGCGGGCATCCTGGTCGTCTTCTACTCCACCTTCGGCACGAACTTGCGAGGAATCTGGGACGCGTCGCAACCGCTCCTCAATGCCAACGGCGTCTGCCCCGGCAACCCGTTTCCGTTGAACCCGTGTCGGAAAGACATCATCGGCGGACTCTTCTACTGGCTCAGCCAGCATCGGGTGGCACGTGGCAGACAGCCGTGGTTCTACTACAGCTTCCTGTCCGGGTTGTACGAGCAGATCGCGGTCGTTTTCGGACTGGCGGGAGTGGTGATCACGCTCCGGCGTCCTTCACTGTTTCGCGTCTTTCTTGTGTACTGGGCCGTCGTGTCCTTCGGCGTGTACTCATGGGCAGGCGAAAAGTTTCCATGGCTGCTGATTCATCCGCTCCTGCCGTTCACGCTCCTCGCCGCCATGGTCATCGCGCAAATAGCCCGGCCCGCCGGCTGGCGCCGGCTGCTGCTTGCGCTTGTCGGCCTGCTGGCACTTCTCGAGCTCCACAGCACCTATGAGGTCAATTTCGTCAACGGCGCCGACCCGGTCGAAATGATGGTGTACGTGCAGAGTTCGCCCGACACGCCGCGTATCGCGCATGATATCGAGAGCATCTCCAATAAGGTCACGAACGGCAACGGCCTGCGTGTCACCATCGATACCCTCGAAACCTGGCCGTTTGCGTGGTATCTGCGCCACATGCCGAACGTGGCCTACCCCAGTACGCCCTCTCTCGATTCTCCTCCGTATTCGACAAACCCGGTCATCCTGGTCGATGCCGCCGACCAGCCGGCCCTGCTTCCGCACCTGCGCTCCGGGTACACGGGCAAGGAATATGTACTCCGCTGGTGGTTCCCCGAGGACTACAAGACGTTGACCTGGTCGACGTTCGGACGGGATGCCATTGATCCGGGATACTGGCGTGTTGTGTGGGATTGGCTGATCGAACGGCGGCCCTTTGGCCCGCGGGGGGAAGTCCAGTTCTGGTATTACGTCAAGAAAGGTCTGGCTAGCCCCTTCTAACGCATGGCCGAAAGCATCGTCGCCCCGCCGCGTACCTTTCTCGACCGGCCGCTCCTGCCGCGCTGGCAGCGGCTCGTCGTCGGCATGATGTCGTGGGAATCGGCTCTCTATGCCGCGATCATTCTTCTCGGCTTCCTCCTGCGCGTCTGGGATCTGGGCTTTCGAGCCATGCATCACGACGAAAGCCTCCATGCGTACTACTCGTGGCTGATGTTCGCGGGGAAGGGATATCAGTATGACCCGCTGATGCACGGTCCTCTCCAATTCGAAATCGTCCCGGTCTTCTATCTGCTGTTCGGCGTGAGCGAACTCAGCGCCCGTCTCTTTGCGGTCGTATGCGGCACCGCTCTCATCGCTCTGCCCTATGCCCTACGCCGTGTTTTGACGGGGCCGGGCGCGGTGGCCGCCTCCCTCCTCATTGCCCTGTCCCCGGCGATGATCTACTACTCGCGATTCATCCGTGACGACATCTATCTTGCCGCGTTCTCGCTGCTGTTGTTCATCGCCATCGTGCGCTACATCGAGCAGCCAAGGGCGCGCTGGCTGTACGTCGCAGCTGCCGCGGCGGCGCTCGCCATGGCCTCCATGGAGGCCGCCTATCTGATGTTTCTCATCTTCGGCACGTTTCTCATCTTCGAGGCCGCGCGAGAACATCTCGCGGGCGGCGGGCCGGTGCTCGCCGCGATACGAGCGACGAGCCTGGACGTGTGGCTTTCTGCCCTCGCCATATTCGTCGTCCTCACCGTCCTGTTTTATTCGACGTTCTTCACCAATCCGTACGGAATCTGGGATCCACGCTATCCGCTGCTTGTCCATACGCCCAACGGCTGGAACATCAATCCCAGCCGCATGGACATTCTGGGCGGGCTCGGTTACTGGCACGCTCAGCAATACGTGGCGCGTGGCGGCCAGCCCTGGTTCTATTACTTCCTGTTGCTTCCGCTCTACGAGCAGGTGGCGGTTGTGTTCGGGGTTGCGGGGCTGATCCTCGCCGCGGTGCGACGCTCGCTGTTCACGACTTTCCTGGGCTGGTGGGCGATCATGGCTTTCGGGTTGTACTCGTGGGCGGGCGAGAAGATGCCGTGGCTTCTCATCCACGTTGAGCTGCCGCTGCTCCTCCTCGCGGGTTATTTTGTCGGCGTCGCCGCCGTCTCCTTCCGCCCCACGTGGCGAACCGCCACGGTCGCCCTCCTGACGGTGCTGCTGGCCGCGCAGGTCCACTCAGCCTTCGCTCTTAACTATGTCGACGGCGCCAACCCAACGGAGATGCTGATCTACGTGCAGACGTCACAGGACGTTCCGACAGCCGCCCGCGAGATAGAGCACATGCGCGGTTGGCCCAACGTCACGGTGGGGCTCGATACCAACGACCTGGGCGGCTGGCCGTTCCAGTGGTACCTCCGCGACGATAACGCAGTCACCGACACCACCAGTTTCGTGGGTCCCGCCTGCGGCGGGCAATGGTGCGATGTTCTGCTCATGCTCGACAGCTACGGGGAGTACTCTTCCGCTCGCGCCCAGATCTTGAAACACTACGTTGTCCAGCGGTATCGCTGGAACTGGTGGTTTCCGGAGGACTACAAGGTCTGGTTTCCGGCGCACTGGGCGGCATTTTTTGGAGGCCAGGAGACGCTGTCGAATCTTGTCGGTACCCCGCAAGATTGGTCACATGTCTGGAATTGGTTCATGTACCGCCGTCCGTTCGGGACGCGTGGAACGCGCTGGATGTACTTCGCCGTGCGCCGTGACCTGGTCCCGGGATCGCGCTACTTCTCGGCCGGCACCACTTCCCCGTCCAACCCGAAGGGCAGCGGTCACAAAATCAACGACCGCGTCGTACGGGCTCTCGTAGGATCACCGACTCCCCTCGCCGGACCGCGCGACGTCGCCGCCGACCCCCAGGGACATCTCTACGTTGCCGACACGCTCAATCACCGAATCGCCGTCTTCGATACGACAGGACGGGAGATCCGCGCTTGGGGCAAGGCAGGGTCAGGCGCGGGGGACTTCAGCGCCAATCAGTCGCCCTTTGGCGTCGCGGTAGGTCCGGACGGGCTGGTCTACGTGGCCGATACCTGGAACCAGCGCATCGAAATCTTCACGCCGGGAGGGCGCTTCGTGCGCCAGATCGGCGGTGGACCGATCGGCTCCGGACCCGGGCAGTTCTACGGCCCACGCTCCGTCGCGATCTCCCCGGCTGGTCGGATCTATGTGGCCGATACGGGCAACAAACGCATCCAGATATTCAGCCGTTCCGGTCGGTATGTCTCGTCGTTCGGCTCGCCCGGCAGTCTGCCCGGCCAGTTCGACGAACCCTCGTCTGTTGCCGTCGCCCCCGATGGAGATGTGTATGTCTCCGACTTCTGGAACGGAAGGATTCAGGAGTTCACCGCCGCCGGCGTCTACCTTCGCTCGTGGCCGGTGACAAGTTGGAAAGCGCAAACATACGACGAGCCCTACCTCGCGGTCGATCCGCGCTCGGGCACGGTGCTCGCCACCAATCCCTCCGACGGCAATGTTCTGGTCTTCACCGCCGACGGCAGAGAGCTCGGCACCATCGGCGACGGGTCGTTGAGCATGCCGATCGGGGTCACCGCCGAGCGCAACGGAGTAATTGCGGTGACTGACCCGGAGACCAACCGGGTGACAATATTCGGCTCGCTGCGCTCTGTTGCGGTCAAGCCGGCGGCGCATCGCGTGGGACGGCGCGGGAAGTCCAAGCGGTAATCAATCTCATCGCCTCGTCAATCGGACACCCCTCGGCATCGATCCAGTTGATGCTCGAGTTGGCCCGAAACCAGGTCATTTGTCGCCGGATGTACGCGCGAGTAGCTTGCTGGTATGCCATGATCGCTACGTCGCGCGTCATGCTTCCGGTCAAGTAGGCGACCATCTGGGCATACCCGAAACCCGTCAGCGCCGGCGACGCCGGATCGTACCCCATGGCGAGCAACAGCGCCGTTTCTTCGACGAGTCCGCTCTCCATCTGAGCAAGGACACGCTGGTCTGACCGCATTCGCAAGCGGACCCGGTCCATCGTCAAGCCGATGTAGAGCGCCGGTACCTCTCGCCCCTGCCGGCTGGGAATCGGACCGCCGAGAGCGTCAATGATTTCGAGCGCGCGCACCAGGCGCGGGACATTGTGCGGGTGAATGCGCGCGGCGGAGGTCGGATCCAGCTCGGCGAGTCGAGAATGGAGAGCGTGCGGTCCCGCGTCGGCGGCGAGCGCTCTCAGCACTTTCCGCAGTTCAGGATTCGGCTCGACCGCGGGAGGGAGCATGCCATCGAGGAGGGAGCGAATGTAGAAACCGGTGCCTCCGGCGACAAGAGCCGGGGTGCCTGACGTCGCAAGCCGCGCCAGCACCCGCGTGCCTTCCTCACGGTAGCGGCCGGCGGTATACGTGTCGCCAGGCTCGACCAGATCCAGCATGTGGTGGGGCGCCATGGCCCGCTCGGCTGCAGTCGGCTTGGCCGTACCGACGTCCATGTATCGGTACACCTGCCGGGAGTCGGCGGTCATTATTTCCCCGCCGACTCTGCGCGCGATTTCCAGCGCGAGGGCGCTCTTCCCCACCGCCGTCGGCCCGACGATGGCGATGACCGGCGCCTCGTCCGTCACCTGTCGCCCAGTTCCTCACAGGCGGCCACTGCCGCGCGGTAGACGTCGAGCACTGGCACTCCGCGTTCCTCGGAGAGAGCGCGGCATGAGGCATACTCCGGCACAGCCGTGCGATGGCCGTCCCACGACTTAACTTTTGCCTGCACCGGGCCGAAGCGAGTCTGCACGACGGTTGGAGCGCGTGGGGCGGCGAGTCGACGCACGACGTGACTTCTCACGCCGAGAGTGGATGTCTGGTCGAGGAGAAAGCGGGTCAGACGAGCGGCATCGGCCGGCCCGCTGAGGAGCTCGATCCGAGTTCCCGGCCGCCCCCGCTTCATCGTTACCGGCACGAGCACGGCATCGAGTGCTCCCTCGGCGAGGGCCAGCTGGATCAGGTCGGGGTAGAGCTCCGGATTCATGTCGTCGATCGTCGTCTCCAGAACGTGCAGCTCTTCGTAGCCGTCTCCTGACTCGCCGACCCAGAGCCGGATGACGTTGGGCACTGCCAGCTCTGCCTGGCCCGCTCCGTAGCCCACCCGTTGCAGCTGCATGGCCGGCCGGCGAAAATGCGCCACCGTGGCCAGGATTCCCGCCCCGGTCGGGGTCACCTGCTCCTTGTCAATAGGGCTGTCCCGGATTGGCGCGGCTGCGTCGGCAAGTATACGGAGAGTGGCGGGCGCCGGAATCGGATACGGACCGTGCTGTGTCTCGATGAAACCACTTCCCAGGGGAAACGCCGAGCAGTAGACCTCTTCGAGGCCGAGACGATGAATGCCGATGGCCGCACTGACCACGTCGACAATTGAGTCAATCGCTCCTATCTCGTGGAAATGAACGTCGTCAACTGCGACGCCATGAACGGCCGCCTCGGCACGGCCGATCGTCTCGAAGATCTGCAGAGCGGTAGCAATGACCGGAGCGTCGAGGCGGCTGGACGAGATCAGCCGGCGGATCTCACCGAGCGACCGGCCGTGGTCCGGCCCTCCACCGTGATGGTGATTATCGTGCCCATCGACGTCGACGAGAAACTGCGTGGCCGTGATGTGCTGCTTGTCGACGCGCCGCATCGAGATGCGATATCCGCTTACCGGCAGGGCGGCCAACTCATCACGGAGATCATCCACCTGCAGTCCCGCATCCAGCATGGCGGCGACAATCATGTCACCCGCCGCGCCGCCGACCATATCGAAGTAACCCAGGCGCATCTAATCCTCGCGGTTAATCATGGCGGCCAGAACGCCCGCGCCGAAACCGTTATCGATATTCACCACCGCAACTCCCGGCGAACAGCTGTTCAGCATCGTCAGCAGCGCGGCCATACCCCCGAAACTCGCGCCGTAGCCGACGCTTGTCGGGACGGCGATCACCGGCGCCGAGACGAGTCCCCCCACCACGCTGGGCAGCGCGCCGTCCATCCCTGCCACCACGACGACCGCGCGCGACGCCCGAATTTCAGGCAGCACGGGAACCAGTCGGTGCAAGCCCGCCACTCCGACGTCGTCTATCCTCAGCACCTCGTTTCCCAGCACCTCGGCAGTGAGGGCTGCTTCCGCCGCCACGGGCAGATCGGACGTCCCGGCCGCCAGTACTGCGACTCCCGGCCGCCGCCCGAGAGGAGCAGGATCCGCCACGAGCATGCGAGCCGCATCGGCATACAGCGCTTCAGGAAGTTGGTCCAGGACGGCGGCCGCCTTCTCGGGGCCCACCCTGGTGGCGACGGCGCGGCCGGATCGCTCGAGGAGGACCCGCATGATCGAGGCGATCTGGGTGGCCGTCTTCCCCTCCCCGTAGACGACTTCGGGCACCCCCTGGCGCAGCGCGCGATGGAGATCGACACGGGCCCCATCCAGCGGCTCGAACGGCAGCACCGCCAGGTGCTCCAGGGCTTCGTCGGGCGATATAGTACCGTCCTGCACCCGCATCAGCAAGCCGAGCAACGAGTCGCGATCCACGCCGTCCTGGCCTCCTCAAGCCGTTGATCCCTCGCGATTCCTATGGTAAACTCTGATGCACGTCGCCGTCCGTTGGGCGGCGATATTGACTATCTGGAGCCCTCTTTCTATGGCGATTCTGAGCAAGTTGATTGGAGATCCCAATCAACGTGTGCTGAAGCGGTTTCAGCCGCTTGTTGACGATATTAATGACCTTGAGCTTGATTTTGAAGCTTTGTCCGATGACGAGCTTCGCGCGAAGACAGACGAGTTCAAGGCGCGCCTCGCCGCCGACGAGACCCTCGACGACCTGCTGCCGGAAGCCTTCGCCGCGGTTCGCGAGGCAGCCAAGCGCGGACTCGGCCAGCGCCACTACGACGTTCAGCTTCTGGGCGGCATCGTCCTTCATCAGGGGCGCATCGCCGAGATGAAGACGGGCGAGGGAAAGACCCTCGTCGCCACGACTGCCCTGTACCTGAATGCCCTGACCGGCGAGGGTTGCCACCTCGTCACGGTCAACGATTACCTGGCGCGCCGCGACTGCGGGTGGATGGGAAAAGTCTTTCATCGTCTTGGACTCACCACCTCTGCCATCGCCGGCGACATGTCTCTCCAGTTCGACGCCGAGTACGTCGATGAGCACGCCGGTGACGAGCGTTTGCAGCACCTCCGTCCGATCACTCGTCGGGATGCGTATCTGTGTGACATTACCTACGGCACCAACAGCGAGTTCGGCTTTGATTATCTTCGCGACAATCTCGCCCTCGACCTCGCCGACACCGTTCAACGCGGCCACTACTACGCGATTGTCGACGAGGTGGACAACATCCTGATCGACGAAGCGCGTACGCCGCTCATTATCAGCGGCGAAGCTGAAGAGTCGTCAGACATGTATCGCCTGTTCGCGCAGGTCGCCCCGAGGTTGCAGGAGACCGAGGACTACACGGTTGACTGGAAAACCCGCTCGGTGTCGCTCACCGATGAGGGCATCGTCAAGATGGAGCGCCTCACCGGCATCCACAATCTCTACGGCGAGAATTTCCAGTACGTCAACTATATGGAGCAGGCGGTCCGCGCTCAGGTGCTGTATCAGCGAGACAAAGACTATGTTGTGCAGGGCGGCGAGGTCATCATCGTGGACGAGTTCACGGGCCGTATGATGCCGGGACGTCGGTGGAGCGACGGTTTGCATCAGGCGGTAGAGGCCAAGGAAGGCGCGCGAATTCAGCGTGAGAACGTGACTCATGCCACGATCACCCTGCAGAACTACTTCCGGATGTACGAGAAACTGGCGGGCATGACAGGCACGGCGGAGACGGAAGCGGAAGAATTTCACAAGATTTACGGTCTCGACGTCGTCGTCATTCCGACCCACCGGCCCTTGCAAAGGACGGACATGCCCGATCTCGTCTTCCGGGACGAGCGATCGAAACTGAAGGCCCTGGTGGCGGAAATCAAGGAGAGGCATGAGCACGGGCAGCCGGTGCTGATCGGCACGACCTCGATCGAAAAGAACGAAGAACTGTCGCGCGCACTGGACCGCGCCGGCATCCCCCACAAGGTGCTCAACGCCAAGCAGCACGAGAAGGAGGCCGGGATCATCGCGCAAGCGGGTCAACCCGGTGCCGTCACCGTGGCAACAAACATGGCGGGCCGAGGGGTTGACATCATCCTCGGTGAGTCGGTGTCTCGCTCCGGCGGATTGGCGGTTATCGGCACGGAGCGCCACGAATCCCGCCGCATCGACAACCAGCTCCGGGGTCGCGCGGGACGCCAGGGCGACCCCGGTTATTCGCGCTTCTATTTGTCCCTCGAAGACGAGCTAATGAGCCGATTCGTTGGTCCACGCGTCAAGACCATTCTGGAGAAGTTCGGAATGGACGGAGATGAGCCGCTCGAGCATGGACTGGTGAGTAGAACGATCGAGCAGGCACAGACGAAAGTCGAGGGCATGAACTTCGACTACCGCAAGCATCTGGTGGAATACGATGACGTGCTGGCCAAACAGCGGGAAGTCGTGTACGCGGACCGAGCGCGCATACTGCGGGGCGAGAACGTGCGCGATATCGTCGTCAGCCTGATTCATGACGAACTCGCTGACCTGGTCGATTCCCACTGTCCGGGCGTCCATCAGGATGACTGGGACACCACGGCCCTTTACAACCAGGCGAGCAGCATCTTCAAGCTGCCGCGTGATCTCACGCCCGAGAGCATGACGAACTTCAGTCAGGATGAACTGGCGGACGCTCTGATGGACGCGGCCGATGCGGCATACGAGGAGCGTGAGCGGGCGCTGGGCGAGGAGGTCGTTCGGGCCTGGGAGCGGCGGGTACTTCTGGTCACGATGAGCGGATTGTGGATCCATCACGTGGACGCGATGGACGAGCTGCGCGAGGCCGCGATGCTCGAGGCCTTTGCCCAGCAGGATCCGCTGGTCGCTTACAAGCGCAAAGCGTTTGACATGTTCCAGGACTTTCAGGTCATCTTCCGGAAGAATGTGGCCTACCAGATCTACCATCTGCTCTTCCAGCCGACCGCTCCGCTGATTCTCCAGGAGACGGGCATCGTCGGCGACAGCCCGCCTCGGCACCAGGAAGAGACTCCGCGGAAGCTGGAGAAGACCGCCCAACAGGCAGCGGCGCACGGGAAGCGGCGCGCGCAACCGAAGCCGAGCGGAAAGATCGGGCGTAACGACCCGTGCTTCTGCGGCAGCGGACGAAAATATAAACACTGCCATGGCGGGAACCGCCCGACCGTAGGAGCTTAGCCAGGATGGAAGAGACCCGAGCCGAACTCGTCGCTTTGAACGAAAAACTTGACGCGCTAAAGGTGCATCTTTGACCTCCCCGGCGCGGCGAAAGAGATAGAGGACCTCGAGGCAGCGAGTTCCGCCGCCACATTCTGGGACGATCCGCGGACGGCAGGCCGTGCCATGCGCCGTCTGACGATGTTGAAGGATCGCGTCGCAAATTGGGAAGACCTTGAGTCGCAGGTTCGGCACCTCACCGAACTCGAAGAGCTGGCAACGCTCGAGGGCGACAGCGACGTCCAGGCGGAGGTCGCGTCAGAGACTGACGAGGTTGGCCGGCGCGTGGGGCGGCTCGAAATGGAGACCCTGCTTGCCGGCGAGTACGCAGAAAACGGAGCAATTCTTGCCGTCCACGCCGGTGCCGGCGGAACGGAATCGCAGGATTGGGCCGAAATGCTGATGCGCATGTACATCCGGTGGGCCGAGAAGCAGGGGTACGACGTGGAGGTGCTGGATCGGTCCGAGGGCGAGGAAGCCGGCATCAAGAGCGCGACTCTCCAGATCGAGGGGCCGTATGCGTACGGGTACCTGCGGGCCGAGCGGGGAGTGCACCGTCTCGTCAGATTGTCTCCGTACGACGCCGCTCACCGGCGTCACACCAGCTTCGCGCTCGTCGAGGTGTTGCCCGAGATCGAGGAGGACGAGGCGGCGGTATCCGTCAGTCCCGACGATCTGCGCATCGATACTTTCCGTTCCTCGGGCGCCGGCGGCCAGCACGTGAACAAGACAGATTCCGCCGTCCGGCTGACACATTTGCCGACAGGCATCGTCGTAACATGTCAAAATGAGCGATCGCAGATCCAAAACCGGGAGGTCGCGATGCGGATTCTCGTGGCGCGGCTTCTGGAACGTCGGTTGGAAGAGAGGGAGGTGGAGCAAGCTCGCCTCAAAGGCGAGCACGTGGCGGCCGGGTGGGGCAACCAGATCCGATCCTACGTGCTGCATCCCTACAACATGGTGAAGGACCATCGCAGTGGGTTCGAGACAAGTAATACGTCCGCCGTGCTTGATGGAGACATCAGCGCGTTCATCGAGAGCTATTTGCGCACTCATCCCTACGGCTCGGAACAGCCCCCCGCAGCGTGAGCAAGATGGCTAAGAGCTTGCTCCTCGGGATCGTCATCGGCCTGAGTGCTGCCGCCTTATTCGTCGGCGGATTTGTGACCGGTACAACCTTCGACCGGTCCCAGTCGGTATCGACATCCGACCACAGCCTGCAGGACTTCCTCTCGGCGTACCGGCTCGTGACCAAGAATTATTACGGGCACGTCAGCCGCCGGCAGCTGATCTATGCGGCGATCGACGGAATGATGGCCGCGACGGGTGACCCGCACACCATCTTTCTGTCTCCCTCCGAAAACGTCGCGGCGGGGACCCAGTTGAATGGGACCCAGTACGGTGGTATCGGAGCCATCGTCGAGCCGGAAGGAAAGTACTTGCGCGTGGTCGTGCCTCTGCCGCACTCGCCCGCGCTCGCTGCCGGTTTGCGCTCGGGTGATCGCGTCATAGCGATCGATGGCCACTCCGTGACAAGTTCGTCACAGAGTCCCATCGACTCTATTCACGGCCGGCCGGGCACGACGGTGCGCCTGACGGTCCGCCGGGGCACAGAGGACAAGCTGATCGTGGTGAGACGTGCCGTGATTCCTCCAGTGACGGCCTACGCCCGCACCCTGCGGCACGGGATCGGCTACATCCAGATCTTCAGTTTCGGCGACTCAACGCCAACCGAAGTCGCCAACGCACTGCGCTCCCTACATGGAGATCGCAAGTTAATTCTCGATCTGCGCGACAATCCCGGCGGCTACGTCACCGCGGCCCAGAGCGTCGTGAGTGACTTTCTACCCCGGGGTGTCGTCGCGTACGAGCGATCGAAGAACGGGGCAGTGCAAACGTTGCCGGTCCTTCCCGGCCAGGTACTGACCCGTGCCAGGGTGGCTGTCCTCGTCAATGGCGGAACGGCCAGCGCCGCCGAGATTACTGCCGCGGCGCTGCGGGACGAGGACCGTGCCACTCTTATCGGCACTCGAACCTACGGCAAGGGGTCGATGCAGAGCGTCTATTCGTTGGGCGACGGCGCCAGCGTGCGTGTCACCGATCGGCTATGGCTCACGCCGCGACGCAAGTCGATACAGGGCACAGGCCTGCGGCCGACTATAGCGGTGGCGGCACCCGCCACGGGGACCACGGACCCGGCTCTCGCGAGAGCGATTCACTTCCTCGAGAGTCAGCCCTAGAGTGCCGCCGTGGCTGCTCCTGGCCGCACTCCTCGCGCTGACGATCGCTCTCGTGTACCAGATTGCGTCGCGGCGCTTCGGGTGGCGCGTCATCCTGTACGCCGTCGTGCTTCTGGCCGCCATGCTTGGAGCGGAAGCGCTCGGTGAGTCCCTGGGTTGGACCGTCACTCGAGTCGGGGATCTGAGATTGCTCCCAGATCTCGTCGCGGCTCTGCTTGTCGTCGTCCTGTTGTGGTTCCTCGGAATCTAATACCGCCCTTGCTAGACTCGGGGCGCATGACCAGGGGAGGTGGGCGATGATTTGCCCGGAATGCGGCCACGCCAGTAGTGACGACGCCACGACCTGCGAAGCGTGTGGGGCTGCGCTTCCCGCTCCCTCCACCGCGATGTTGATCCGCCGCGGTGAGGGCCAGACCTTCGTCCTGCCGGCGGAGGCGATGATCGGACGGCTAGAGTCGTGTCAGATTTCGGTACCGGACAAGAGCGTCTCGCGCGAGCACGCCCGAGTGGTCCGATTGGGCGATCGCTATGTGGTGCGCGATCTGGGCAGTACGAACGGGACACTGGTCAACGGGCGGCGTATCTCCGGGGATGTTCCTCTCCGTCCCGGAGACATGGTCACGGTTGGGTCCGTTGAGTTCCTGTTCGAGCAGCAGGAACCGCCGCTCCAGGAGAGGGAGGAAGTGCCCGCGATGCAGGAGGAGGAGACGACGCTCATGGTGCCGGAGTCAGATGACGGTGGACTCGATTCTCTCGAACGCGAGTACCCGGGTGAGCCGTCGCCTGCGCCCGCGGAAACGATCACCGGTCAGATCATGCAGGCGGCCGAACAGATTGCCGATCTCGCGCGCGCCCTCCTGGAGCAGGAGTCTGCCGCCGAAACTGGGGCTGCCACCGCTGACGAACTCGAGGCGTCCCGAGCGACTCTCGACGATGTACGCTCGGCGCTTGGTTCCATCGAGACGGACGTGTCGCCGGAAACGGTGGGTACCGCCGAACAATTGCTCGAACGTCTACAGGGAGACCCGCGAGACATCGAGGTGCTTCTCGATATCGGGCGGCACGCGGCCGAGCTGGCGGAGCTGGTGCGCGGATATGACGAGTTGCGTCGAACGATCCAGGCAATCGCGACAGCGGTGGCAGCTCAGTAGCCGGGCAGGGCTCTCAAGGCGAGTCGGGGCTTCGCGGCGGCTCGAGGAACTGCTGTGCGGTAAAGTGCCTGAGATCCGCGATGTGCTTGACAGTGTAGTCGGGACGTGGGAAAACGTCGCGATCATGCGCGTACTTTCCCTGGAGAACGAGAACGGTGGTGAAAGTCGTTGGACACATGCGCTCAAGTTCGGCGGCGATCCGGGCCTTGTCGTCAACCATGACGTAGTGATCCGCGGGATAGCGGGCAAAGACCTCCGGGAGGTTCTGCTCCTTGTGGATGTAGATCAAGACCCGGCCCTCGACCGCGGTGTCCAGCCCGCTTTCGCGGATTTTGAGTGGCTGGAACACACTATCTCCGTCGGAAAGGATGGCGACGGTCCCCAGGGTCTGCAAGTAGGCGATCGTGGGCAGGACGCCCGGGTACAGATATGACTTGAAGGGCCAGTTGTCGAGCAAATCCGTCAAGATCGACTGGATCCCGTGATTGCCTGCTTCCAGCGCGAGGCGCCTGACGGTTTCCGGAAAGTCCACGTAGTCCCTTTCGTGGCGCACCTCTTCGTACAACTCCCAGAAGCGAGCCGCCAGGCGATCGCCGAGTCTCTCTCTGATCCTGGCGGCCAGGTCATTTTTTAGCCGGTCGTTGTCGAGAAGCGTGTTGTCGACGTCCAGGAGAAAGGTCAACCGTTTCACGGCCTGGCCGTCTGGGCGAACTCGGCCAGCACTGCACTCGGGCCGCTGGTAGCCGCTTGCAGCGCATCGTCGATCGAGTCGGTCACCGTCAAGATCGCGAGATCTTCGCTCCCGATATTGGCGGCGGGCAGCATGGTCCCCCGCAACCAGTCCAGAAGGCCCGCCCAGTACGTGGATCCCACGAGAACCAGGGGAAAGTGGCGCAACTTACCCGTCTGTATGAGAGTCATGGCCTCAAAAAGCTCATCCATGGTCCCGTACCCGCCCGGGAAGACGACGAAGGCTTCGGCGTACTTGACGAACATCGTCTTCCGCACGAAGAAGTATCGAAAGCTTATCGGCACATTGACAAAAGGATTGAGTGCTTGCTCGAACGGGAGCTCGATGTTCAACCCCACGGAAATGCCGCCTGCTTCCGCCGCGCCCTGGTTGGCCGCCATCATGATCCCCGGCCCGCCTCCGGTAATCACGGCATACCCTCGCTCAGCGAGACGTCTCCCCAGGTCGCGCGCGAGCTGGTAATAGGGACTGCTCTCCGGTGTCCGAGCGGACCCGAAGATGGTGACTGCCGGAGGAAGACCGGCGAGTGTGTCAATTCCGTGAACAAACTCGGCCTGGATGCGCAAGACGCGCCACGGATCGCTCTGCAGGAAGGCCGGACGCTCAAACTCGCGGTGCAGCAGCGACTCGTCCGCGGTCGCCGCGCCCTCCGGCAAGGCTCCGCGGCGCACCTCGCGCTCGGCGGGGGATCCCACCTTCCCTGCGTCCTCGTTCGCCATAGATGCCCTCCGGCCCATTGTATGGATAGGACTTTTCAGTGATATACTTGCCCGCGCCGCTGGATGCGGCGCTCAGCGCTGTTAGGAGACCTTTATGGCGGATGCCCTTCGTGTCGCTCAGTTGATTCTGGCGATCAGCCTTATCGTTCTGATACTTATGCAGTCACGCGGAACCAGTCTTGGAAGCGTGTTTGGCCAGGAAGGCAGCGTCTTCCACACGCGGCGCGGCGCCGAACGCGTGCTGTTCAACGTGAGCATTGCCGTCGCCGTGGGATTCGTCGCCATCTCACTGGCCCTCGCCCACGTCGGCTAGGACTAGACCGCGTCTCGGTACTCGTCGAGGCGTAGGGAGAGGACGCTGGAGACGCCCTCCCCGTCCATAGTCAGTCCATAGAGCACGTTGGCGGCGGACATCGTCGCTCGATTGTGCGTGACGACCAGAGCTTGCGTGCGCGTCGCCACGTCGCGAAGCGCGTCCAGGTAACGATCGACGTTGGTCTCGTCGAGTGCGGCATCGACTTCGTCGAGCACGCAAAAGGGAGCTGGGCGTGTGCGCAGGACGGCGAAGAGGAGGGACGTGGCGACGAGAGCCCTCTCTCCGCCGGAGAATGATGCGCTGGAGCGGGCCCGTTTTCCGGGAAGGTGTGCCCGCACATCCAGGCCACCCGCCTCATCAACCTGCTCAAGGCGGGCATCACCGCCGCGCATCATGGTGCGAAAAATGTGGCGGAACTCCGCGTCGACATCCGAGAGAGCCCGGCCGAAGCGCGTCGCCATCTCGGCATCCGCTCGGTTCATGATTTCGCGGAGTCCGTCTGCTGTTGCGCGCAGATCGGAGATCTCACCGCAGAGATGCGTACGCCGCTGCTCCAGCTCCGCATACTCGGTTGCCGCAGCGGGATCGACCTCCGCGGCCTGCGCAAGCCGGACACGAAGACGGCGGATGTCATGCTCGGTGGCCGCCATTTCCGGCGCCGGCGGAAGATCCTCCGGTTCCATCCGTAGATCGTCGATGACCTCCTTTGCAGCCCGCTCCACGGCCCGCCTGGCCTCATCCCACCGGGCGCGAGCCGTCTCGTGGCGAGCGACGGCGGCGTCGTACACCGCGCGCACCTCGCCCAAAAGCTCCCGGGAGGGAACAGAGCGAGTCGCCGCGTTGAGCGCGGCCACTTCCGCCGTCCTCTCCGCCAGTACCGCCTGCAGCCGCGCGTGCCGGTCGATCGCCGTACCCAGCGCCGCATCGGCGCGCCGCCGTTGTTCCTCCGCCTCGCGTGATGCGGCGAGGGTTCGCGCAATCTCATCGGCTAGATGCTGGGCCTCCTCGGCGCGCATCTGCGCGACCCGATGCTCTGCCGCAATCTCCGTGCGCAGGCCTCGAATTCGCTGCTCCAATGCCGCCACCTCCCGGCCGTGTTCCTCCGCCCGGGCGTCCAGGTCCGCGGCCGCTCTCGTCTCGCCGGCCATCTGCGCCCGGCACGTCTCGAGACGGGCGGATAAGTCGTGCACCGCGCGATCCGCCGCAACAAGTTCTGCCTTCACGTCGCGATGCCGCGTGCGCAACTCGGCCAGGCCGGCATCGTACGCCTCGACCTCAGTGGATAGCCGTTGCAGTCGGCGCATTGCCGCCTCACACTCTTCCACGAGGACCGACACCTCATCACGGACGGCTTGCTCGCGAGTCGCTTCGTCCTCCGCGGCGGCCTGAGCGGTCGCCAGCGAGGCGACAGAGGAGTCGAGAAGTGAAGCGATGCGTGAGAGCCGGCGATCGGTCAGGGATCGCCGGCGCCGGCATTCCTTCATCCGGTTGATCTCCTCCAGGTGGTGAGCGGTCTGATCCACGGTGGCCGGTTCGTGGCGACCGGTGGCCCCGAACCGGACACCCTGGCGAGAGACCACCTGGAGCGGCGGCGATCCGACCGTGTAGGCGGGCCGAGTGGCCAACTCCTGCCATGCCCTTGCCGCCGCGGCATCGTCATCAACCACCAGGGTCGCGGCCAGTGCCGGGTGGCGTCCACCCGTGATCTCATCCGCCCACGTGGCGTCAGCCCGCGTATCCAGTTCAGATCGCCAGGCGTGAAACCCGTCGGGAAGGTCCGGAAACTCAGACGACCAGGCATCAAGGGCCGCAGCCACCGCCCGTTCCCAGCCGGGCGGTACGTCGAGTGCCGCCAGCATCTCGGCTCGGACGCGCTCCGGGAACTGCTCCACCGCCGAACGCGCACGCGACAGATCGCGGTCGAGATCCGCGCGCTTCTGCCGAAGTGCCCGCTCCAGATTCTGAACCCGTTGGAGATAGCGCGCCGCCTGGTCAACGACCTCACTTGCCCGGCGACGCGCCGCGCGGACGCTGTCCAACGCTTCGGCCCTCTGTGCGCGCTGCTTTTCGAGGGTGGCGAGTCGGGATGCGATCTCGTCGTGCTCCGCCCGGGCGGCGGAACGCGCGGCGGAGTCCCGGGCTTGCCGGTTTTCCAGCGCACTAAGCTCAGACCGTAGATGAGCTTCGCGTCTTCGCGCCTCGCCGATCTCGCTCTCCAGCCGCTGCTCATCGAGACTGATTCCAGCCAGTTTCTGCCGCGCGTGATCGACCGCTAGCCGGCTGTCCCGGGCTCGGGAGGCCGCGGCGGGAACGGCCGCCTCGGCGTCAGCCAACTCTGATTGCAAGGTCCGCAGTCGCTGCGCTTCGTCTCGGCCCTCCAATTCGTTCGCGGCGAGCCGTTCGCGCAGACCGACAAGAAGGTCGTTGGCACGAACCCGAGCGGCGTCGGCTGCGTCGCCGGCCCGCCGTTCTCTGTCGATCGCATGCCCAAGCACGTCAATCTCGCGTTCCAGAGCATGCAGACGGCCGATAGCCGCTTCCCGCTGCTCGCGGTGGCGCCTTTCCTCAGCGAGCGCCTCCTCGGTGGCATCCTCCAGCTCTCGCAGCTGCTGCGCTGCCTGATCACGTGCCGTCGCCGCCACGTCTACTTCGACCGCCACGCGCTCCCGTCGAGTCGTCAGCTCATTCCACCGCCGAGCGTGCCATCCCAGCAGCGCGTGTCGAAGCCGCACCTCCAGCTCCGCCTTCTCTTCCAGCGCCCGAGCCTGACGGCGCAGCAGTCGAACACGCGGCTCCAGCTCGGCGAGCACGATTTCGATCGTGGCCAGGTTCTGCTCGGCGGCTCCGAGTTTCTGGACGGCTTCATCGCGCGACTGACGGTAACCCGCGAGCCCGGCCGCCTGCTCGAGAAGCGCCCGGCGCTCGGCAGGACTCGAGGCCAGGAGAAAGTCCGCCATCCCCTGATTGACGACAACAAATCTGGGATTGTCGATGGCGGCGGCGCGCAATGCTTGGTGTACGTCGCGCAGGCGCCTCCGCTCTCCCTGAAGCAGATATTCGCTGTCCCCGCTACGGAAGACACGCCGAGCGACCGATAGGTCGCTGCTGCCCTCGAATCCCAGCCGAACCTCGGCGCTGCCCAGCACCCGACGCGGACCCGCATGGATCACGTCCTCGGCCCGGGCGGTCCGCAAATCACGCGCGCTCTGCTCCCCCAGACACCACCGGACGGCATCGACGATGTTGCTCTTGCCGCTTCCGTTGGCGCCCACGAACGCGGTGATGCCGTCAGGAATCTCCAGGTGGGTCGGGCGAGCAAAACTCTTGAACCCAGCCAGGTCAAGAGTGCGCAGTGATCGGCGGGCGGAAGGCATGAGCGGACGATTGTAGACGGCGCGAGCGGTGAGGAACCATCTGATAGACTGTCGCGTCTGACCACGCCGGGGAGGGAACGATGCAGAGACCGCGCCCTAATCGACGACGCGGGGTCGTACGGGCCGTCGCGACGGTCGTCGGACTGGTCATCCTCGGCCTCGCCGTTCTCGCCGTGGTCTCGGTTGTTACGTCGGCGCCCGCCAAAGCGCCGGGCGCGCCCACGCCTCCCGCGGTCACACCGCGCGTCACGCCGGCTAGCACCCCGCACGCGACGCCCGGCAAGGGCAAGCACGCAAAGAAGACGAAGAAACTCAGCTTGGGCTCGCCGCCAGGAGATGGTGCGAGCACGCCTCCCGGGCTCCGGACCGGCGTCATTGCACTCGGTGTCGGGACGGGCATCCTCAACGGAATCCGCTAGCGCCTGATGACCCGGTTCGCGATTGCCGCCGGTCTGCTCGTGCTCGCTTCGTTGACGCCGACGGCGACGGGAGTCGAGGCCTGCGCTCAACCTGACACCCCGACTCTCACCGCTGCCTTCGAGCTTGCCGCGGACGGTGCTCTTCCTCACTCATATCCGCAGATCGCGCCATCGACGGGAGTAACGGTCATTCCCGCGACCATCCTGATGGCGATTGGTTGGGTCGAGAGCGGTTGGCGTCAGTTTCGGCCCGACGGCCGGCCCCTCGTGAGCCCCGACTTCGGGTACGGGGCCATGCAGATCACATCGGGCATGGCGGGCGCATTCGGCAATAGAACCGGCTCGGTCGCGCCGAGCGTACAGAGTGAGATTGCCAGCGACGCGGCCTACAACATCGCCGAGGGCGCCGCAATCCTGGCGAACAAGTGGTCGGTCACTCCGACCATCGGGACCGGCGATCCGGGAGTCGTCGAAGATTGGTACTACGCCATCTGGGCCTACAACGGCTGGGGCTGGACGAACAATCCGAATAATCCCCGCTTCAACCGTGCCGGCACGCCCGTCACCAATCCGGCCGGCTTTCCCTACCAGGAGCGTGTTCTCTATCTCGTCGCGCACCCGCCGCACGGCTCCAACGGGGTGCCGTTGTGGCGCCCGATCAGCGTCTCCCTTCCCCCGCCGCGCGAAGTCGGCCGCACGCCGGGCCCTCTACCGCAGCTGAAACACCCGCACGACGACTTGCCCCCGGCGTACGACGCGGTGTATCGCGACACGCCCCCCGCGATCCGGCGCGCCGGTTCCAGGGTGAGGGTGCGCGTCGCCGTCACCAATACCGGCACAGCCCCCTGGCCGGGGGGCAAATTTCAGCTGGGATACGACCTGCTGAAGCTCTCGGCGACGCCATGGAACGGCATCCCCGAGGGCTCTTCTGCAACGGTCGCGTTCGGGCATGGCATGACTCCCATTACCTCCGGCGTCCAACCCGGCGCTCACGTGATACTCACGGTCGCGCTGCGAGCGCCCCACGCAGCGGGCGACTACTATCTCGTGTGGGATCTGCGGGACGACTCGGGACAGTGGCTCAGTAGCGAGGGGGTGATGCCGGGAATCGAGACCGTCAGCGTCGGTTCCCCGCCCGCCTCGCCAACACCGACACCGGCTACAGTCACCGGGTTGCGGTATGTCGCCGACACCTCCCTGCCGGATGGAACAATCGTGAGAGCCGGCCGCGAGACGACCAAGAGCTGGCTTGTCTTCAACTCCGGGCCGAGGTCATGGGGTGCAGGGTGGACGCTTCACCACGTCTCCGGCCCTGCGCTCGGCGCAGCCTCTATCCCGGTTCCCTCCACCAGGACCTGTCGCACCGCGCTCATCACGGCGACTCTCCGCGCGCCGGCCAGGCCGGGGACGTACCGTAGCGGGTGGCGTCTGCGGGACCCCGCCGGCCGTCTCACCGGGGACGTGCTCACGGTGGTCATCAAGGTGCCCTCCCCGCATCCAACGACGACGCCCACTCCAACTCCCACGTCGACGCCAACGGCGGCGGCAACGGCGACTCCCGTGGGATAACGGGTGATAGAATAGCCTGTCAATCTGTCAACAATTAGAGAAGGGAGTGAGGCTGAGGATGTCGGGCCACTCCAAGTGGGCACAGATCAAGCGCCAGAAGGGCGCCGCCGACGCCAAGCGCGGTCAACTCTTCACCAAACTGGGCAGGGAGATCGCCGTGGCCGCCCGTGAGGGGGCAGATCCCGCGGCCAACGCGCGGCTGCGCATCGCCATTCAACGAGCGCGTGACGCGAACATGCCGATGGATACGATCGACCGCGCCATCAAGCGGGGGGCAGGCGCGGGCGAGGGCGTCAACTATGAAGAGATTGCGTACGAAGGGTATGGGCCGAACGGTGTCGCCATTCTGGTGCAGGCCCTGACCGACAACCGCAATCGGACGGCCGCCGAGGTGCGCAGCGTTTTCCACCGCGGAGGGGGGAACCTCGGAGAATCCGGCTCCGTTCGCTGGATCTTCGAGCCAAAAGGTGAAGTAGCCGTGGCCCTCGATGGCCGCGACCCCGATGAGATCGCACTGCTGGCGATCGACGCCGGCGCGGATGATGTGCAGGTCGCCGAGGACGAATTGGCGGTGTACACCGATCCGGCCCACGTTGAGGCAGTGCGCGACGCGCTGGAGACGGCCGGACTCCATGTCCTGGCAAGCGGGACGGAGATGATCCCATCCACGTCGGTCCCGCTGGACGAAGCGTCGGCGGAGCAGACGATGCGGCTCATCGAACGGCTCGAGGAGCTGGACGATGTGCAGAGCGTCTATTCCAACTCCGAGATAACGGACGAAGTCGCGACCGCTATCGCGACCTGAGGAGGAAGGCGGTGCCGGCCGCCGATGCAGACGACGGCGACCTGTCCGGTCGCGCCAAGCTCGCGATCGTCGTCGGGCTCGTCATTCTTGGCCTCATATTCCTGGCTCACGTCCAGCAGATTCTCACACCCTTTCTCTGGGCCCTGTTGGCTGCGTACCTGCTGCTGCCCGTCGTCAACTATCTCAACGTCGACGGCAAGCTCCCACGGCTCTGGTCAGTGGCTCTCATCTACGGTCTGGTCGCCATCGCCGTTCTCGCCGTGTCGCGCTACCTCTACCCGCAGGTTGTCCTCCAGGGCACGCTCTTCGTCGAAGACATCCCCCGGCTGGAAAACGCCCTGATCGCTTCGGTCGGGCCCCGGCCGCTCGGCATCGACATCACGGCCGTCGTCGCCCAGATTCTCGGGGCGCTGGGCGGCTACGCGTCCAATGCCCATAACGCCAGCCACCTCATCGTCGGCGCATTCGAGACGGTCATCAAGATCTTCCTGTTCTTGGTGGCCACCTTTTACCTCCTTATGGACGGACCTCGCTTGACCCAGGGCATGCGAGGCGCCATTCCTCCCGCCTACCGTCCGGAATTGGTCGCGCTCGGGCGCCAGATAAATCTCACCTGGAAACAATACATTCGGGGCGAGCTCGTCCTTTTTCTCCTGGTCGCCACCGTGACCACGACGGGTCTGACGATCCTGGGCGTTCCCGGCTCCGTCTTTCTTGGCCTGCTGAGCGGCGCGCTCGAGCTACTGCCGTGGGTCGGACCGATCACCGCAGGCGCCCTCGCCGTGTCGGTTGCCTACTTCAACGGGACGAATCCGTTTGGCTGGAGTCAGGTGTGGTACGCGGGCTGTATCGCCCTCATGTACCTGGTTCTCCGGCAACTTGAGGATTATCTCGTCATTCCCAACGTACTGGGACGCGCCGTCCGGCTGCATCCCGTCGTCGTCCTCTTCGCCGTGGCGTCGGGCGGCATTATTGGCGGCGTGCTGGGATTGATCGTCGCGGTGCCGATTGCGGCGAGTCTCAAGGCTATCCTTTCCTACCTGTACGCTAAATTGTTTGACCTTCCGGTAGAATTCGAGCCGGTACGAACCCTTGGCGGCGGAGTCATTGAGATACCGATACATGCAGACGAAGAGAGTGAGCAACCAGGAGTTAGCCCGTCGCAGCGCGCAGATGCGTCGGGAGGGTAAGAGACTGGTTCTCACCAATGGATGCTTCGATCTCCTGCATGTGGGCCACGTTCGCTACCTGCAGGCGGCCCGCGCGATGGGCGACGCGCTGGCCGTCGCCCTCAACAGTGATGCATCGGTGCGCCTGCTGAAGGGGCCCGGACGTCCTGTCACGCCCGAGGGCGAGCGAGCCGAAGTCCTGGCGGCCCTATGCGCGGTGGATTTCGTCACGATCTTCGACGACGAACGGGCGACCAACGTCGTCGCCCAGGTGCGCCCGGATATTTACGTCAAGGGAGGCGATTACTCCGCCGACCCGACAAGTCCTGACTTCCCCGTAGAGGCGCGCACTGCGCTTGAGTACGGCGCAGAAGTGCGCATCGTGCCGTACATTCCCGGACGGTCCACGTCCGAGCTCCTCCGCCGCTTGCGCGCATAGACCGACTACAATCCGCTAGTTTCTCGCCGGAGAGCCGTACTGACTCGACTTTTGATTCTGATTTGCCTCGCTGTTCTCGTCTCCTCCTGCGGCGGCCCTACCCCGGTCGTCCCGCCTGGTCCCATTGCAAGGGTGAACGGGAGCGCCATTTCCGCGGCGGACGTCAACCGATCCATCGCATTCGCCGAGTCCGTCAATGCTGTCTCATATCCGGCGGGCGACAGCGCGCGGTGCCGCGCCGGGAGCCGCGCGGCGTGTGGCGTTCTCCGCCGCCAGGCACTTTTTCGCCTCATCGAACAGCGCCTCGTCCTGAGTTACGCGCGCACCCATCACATCGTGCTCGATTCAGCGGATGAGGCGGCGGTGAATGATGCGTTAAGTTCGCTCACCGCGCCCCATTCACCTGGTACTCAGTTTGCGCACGGTCTCCGGCGAGCCCAGTTGCGGCGCGTTCTGGAGACGCAGCGTCTGATTGAGAAGGTCGAACGTGCCATAGCCTCGATTCGCCCGGCCGGTCAGGAATTGCATATCGAGGAGTTTATTCTCCCGTGGCCGGCGGGCACCGAGCGGAGGAACGTCTTTCAGGAGATCACCAGAACCTCCGGCGGCTCTTCTCCGCCGTCAGGCACTGCCGTCCTCACCGAGTGGCTTCCGGCGTTCCGACTTGGCCCAACGATCCGGCCCTCGGTTCTGTCCGCAGCGCGCGGTGACTTCGTCGGTCCATTTCGGCGCGGCACATCTGTCATCATCATTCGGGTTCTCGGACACGGAACCCATACTTATGGGGCCATGGCCCGGCATCTTCTGATTGCGCGGGCCTTCAGCGAATGGTTGGCGCGGACGGTGCGGCACGCCCGTCTGTGGTGCTCGCCGGCCTTCCGACAGATCTGCGGGCCGTTTAGAATGAAGATAGAATGAATGCAGTGTGAAGAATACGTGAAAACTTCGTTGACAGGCTTCTGGGCCGTAGGTAAGATGAGGGTGCTGAGGCGACAACGATGACTACCGCGCTGCGTGTACGAAAGGGGTGATGTAGAGAGCCTGAGGCGGGGTGGCTTTCCGCTATGGCCCCGATCGGAGTGAGGCCCGGTCGGACGATTCCGAAGGAATCGACGTAACGCGCAGCGATAATGATGTCGCCGGTCACGGCGGCATTCAGGCGACCCGAACGCACATTCACGCGCAAGGAGTCCTGCATGAAGAGAAGTATTTCAATAGGTCTGGCATTACCGGTGGCGATCGGCGCGATCGCCGTCAGCGGGGTAATGCATTCATCTCACTCGTACGCATCGACCGGCACGCCCCCTCCACCGCCGCCGACCTTCATCCCAACTCCGGTCGGGACACCGCCGGGACCGCCGTCTCCAACTGCGACGGTAGCTCCGAGTCCGACCGCCACCGCGGTCCCGCCGACGGCTACTCCGCCGGCGCCGACGTCGACGCCGAAGCCGTCTAAGAGCGCAACGGCGACGCCGATTCCGACGGTGAAATCCTCACAGCATCCGGGTGGTGGCGGCACGTTCGTGTCGACGACCAGTCACGGCGGCACGTCCGGCCACACGATTGCGGGTGGTGCGCCCACGCAATTGCCGACGACCGGCGGTGGCGCCGGCGGCAACCCGTCCAGCCCGCTGGCTCCCCTGTCGCTCCTGGCGGCAGCTGCCATCGCTGCCGGACGCACGCTTCCGCGCCTGATCAAGCGCTAGCCACTGGACGAAAGGGCGCCTGCCGCGGGGCAGGCGCCCTTCTCTTTTCTCGACATGCGTATTGGTATCCTCACCGTCAGCGATCGGGCGTCGGCCGGGGTCATGGAAGATCGCGGCGGGCCCGCCATCAGAGAGTCACTTGACCCGTCCTGGGAGGTGGCGCGCGCGGAGATCGTCCCGGACGATGCGGCGAGCATCGCCGAGCGCCTGCGCCAATGGACCGACACCCAAGCCGTCGACGTCATCCTCACCACGGGCGGGACGGGTCTTGGACCACGAGACGTCACGCCGGAAGCCGTCCTGTCCGTGGCAGATCGCCCCGTACCGGGTATCGCCGAAGCGCTCCGGGCCGCCGGCCTCGAGCAAACCCCGCAGGCCATGCTCTCGCGCGGTGTGGCCGCGATACGTGGGCATACCCTCATTGTGACCTTGCCGGGCAGTCCACGCGGCGCGGCGCAGGGGGTGGAACTGCTACGCCCTGTGCTGCCACACGCCATTGCGACAATGCAGGGTTCCTCCCACGCCGGGGCAAACACAACCAGCCAGTGACGGCGCCTCAGGATGTCGGGTCGGCGACCAGGTAGCTGCGGAGAGCCGCTTCCTGGTCGTTTGTGGTCACGGCGATGACCTTGTCGCCGGCTTCCAGGACCGTGTCGCCGTGCACAACGGTGGGCGCGCCATTCCGGATGACGAGTGGAATGGCCGTATCTGCCGGCAGATGGATGTTGCGCAGCGGCTGGCCGATCGCCGCGCTGCCCTGACCTACCTGCGCCTCCACGAACTCTATATGCCCTTCCTGCAGCGTGAGGAGGTGGACAAAGGGGTGCTGCGGAATCTCCTGTTGCACCACGGACAGGATGAGCGCCGTCGCACTCACCGTCGTGTCAATGCCCAGTCCGCTGAACACGTACTCGTTGCGCGGATTATTGACGCGTACCACCGTGCGGGGGACGTTGAATCGAGTCTTGGCTACCTGCGCAATGATGAGATTGTCTTCGTCGTGCCCGGTGACGGCGGCGACGACATCGGCGCGTTCCACGCCCGCTTCCTGGAGCGTGGCGACCTCGGCGCCGTCACCCTGGATCGCGGTGCCCCCGAGGACTGTCATGATGCGCTCGGCCTTGCGAGCATCCTTTTCGATGACGAGAACTTCCTGGGCCTCGTTGATAAGGGCGCGAGCCAGGTGGAATCCTACTTTTCCGCCGCCGACGATGACGATATACACTTACGCTCCTTCCCTGTCGCCCAGCGTCAAGTCGAACAGACGCTGGGCTCCGATCACGGTTGGCGAGAAAGTCGTCACGCCGAGATCGGCGAAAATCTGGGCGCGCTCAGGGTCGTAGACCCGCGCCAGCACGTCCTTTGCGCCCATTTGCCGGGCCACTTGAGCCGTCATCAGGTTTCTGTTGTCCCCGTCCGTCAGCGCCAGTACGATGTCGGCGTGTGCCACCCCAGCCTCGTGCAGGGTGTCGGAGTCGATACCGTTCCCGATCACGGTTTCGCCTTCGAAGTTCGGGCGCAGGCGGCCGAAGGATCCCGGGTTCCAGTCGACCACCGCGACGTCATGCCGAGGACTGAGCACGCCGGCCACGGCGGCGCCTATCCGGCCACACCCCACGATGACAACCTTCATCCCGAATCTCCACCGGATTATACGGATGGAACCATCAACTAGAATGCGGAAACGCGCATGCGGACGGACGATTTTGACTATCAATTGCCGCCGGACCTGATAGCCCAGGAACCGGCGGCTGAGAGATCGCACTCCCGACTCATGGTCGTCAACCGAGCCGAGAGGACGATTTCGCACGATCGGTTCGACCGCATCGGCGACTACCTTCGTCCCGGCGATCTCCTGGTGGCGAACCGCACTCGCGTCATTCCGGCCCGTCTCGCCGCCAGACGCGAAACGGGAGGACACGTCGAGCTGCTTCTCCTCAAAGACCGCGGGTCCCACGTCTGGGAGGCCATGGCGCGGCCCTCACGCAAGCTGTCGACGGGACAGACGCTATCAATCGCCGGAGCGCCGGTCCAGGCTCAGCTTGTCGCGTCTCTCGGGGAAGGACAGTGGCTCGTGTGCTTCTCGGGCGACGGCGACATTGGGTCGGCCCTGCGGCAGGCGGGAGCCCTGCCGCTTCCTCCGTACATCACGAACCCGAACGCTCCGGTCGACCGCTACCAGACCGTGTACGCCGATCGGGACGGGTCTGTCGCCGCCCCGACGGCCGGGCTCCATTTCACCCCCGAGCTGCTGGATTCGCTTCGAGCGCGGGGGATAGGCGTCGAGTTCGTTACGCTTCATGTCGGACCCGGCACGTTCAAACCTGTGACGGCCGAAAGAGTCGAGGAGCACCGAATGCACGCCGAATGGGGTGACGTTCCGGCGGAGGTCGCAGATGCGGTGAACCGCACGCGAGAGGGCGGCGGACGTACCATCGCCGTGGGGACGACGTCCACCCGCCTCCTGGAGACCGCCCGGGACGGCGCGCGGGCCGTCCAGTTTCAGGGCGACACGGACCGCTTCATCTACCCCGGCTACAGATTCGGCGTTGTCGACGGGCTTGTGACAAACTTTCATCTGCCGCGCTCAACCTTGCTCATGCTCGTGAGCGCGCTGGCGGGCCGCGACTTGATCCGGCATGCCTACGACGAGGCCGTCCGTTGCCGCTATCGGTTCTATAGCTTCGGCGACGCGATGCTCATTCTCTGATGTCTCTCCCGCCCGCTGTGGTTCGGCTTGAATCTCGCCTCCAACCCGTGTCGCCATTCCACAGGGAGGTGCATCTGTGGCGGGGTCTCAGGGAGGGTGCCGTCCTGGTTCTCCTCCATCTCATGGGGACTGACGTGGTGTTTCCGGTCATCGAGAGGCCGGCGACTCTGACCCGTCATCCCGGGCAGGTCGCTCTGCCGGGTGGAGCGTGGGAAGCGGCCGATTCCGAACTGTGGGCGACCGCCCTGAGAGAAACCCGGGAAGAGCTCGGCGTTGCGACCGACGGTATCCAGCCGATTGGGAGGCTGGAGCCCATCCCGGTAACGGTGAGCCGCTTCGTCATCTATCCATTCGCGGGGTGGATCGAGCGCCTGGCGCCTCCACAGCCTGATCCGGCCGAGGTCGCGCTCGTGGCCCAGATTCCACTCCGGGCACTACTCGATCCCGGAAATGTTCACGAGGAAGAGCGCGGCACCCGGCAGGGGCATTCCATCGTGACGTATTACGACATCGCGGGACTCAAGATCTGGGGAGCCACGGCCCGAATACTCTCGGACCTTGCGTCGCACCTCGGCGCCCCTGACTATGAGTACCCACCCGGGTGGGTTCGGCCGGCCTGACCGGCACTAACGGTACCAGAAGTGATCCCAGACCTGCCAGAAATCCGGTCCCGTCGCCTGCACCGTCCGCGGTCCAACGATCTCGACTCCCTCACGGCCTCGATAGGCGCTGGCCTGGTCCACACTCGCCAATTCCACCCGAAAGGTGACGGGTGAGCCCGGGCGGTACGGCGCCGGAAATCGCCGATCCGTGAGAGCGCTGTACACGCGCTCTTCGATCAAGCGGCATGCGGCCCGGGGAGTCATGCTACGGGCGGCGAACCGTCCTAGCCCTTCCTTGACCGGCGCCGTCACGACCTGATCTCCGAGGAGCTCGGTGACCTCGGCGCAGGTCGCCGAGTCGCCGGCCACAAACACGCCGGGAGTGTCCCACACGCCGCAAATCGCCGCCAGGATGCCGGTCTCTCCCACGGGCACGCCGTTGATGGTCGCCTCGTACCACGCTTCGCTGGAAACAGTGTGTGAGAGCACGCCGTCGGGTGTCCCGGCTCGCGCGTGGGCGCCGACAAAGAGAACCGCGTCGCAGCCCTGGCGCAGCGGCTCGACGTAGCGAGCCCATGGATAACCCAGGACCCACTCGGCGCCGTCGTCGAGCAGGGACGGTACCACCGACTTGAATGACCACGGGCCGCCGGCCCCGTGGCAATCCACCGCTATGACCTCATCCGCGCCCGCCCGACGCGCTCCGCGCACGGCCGCGTTCATTTCGTTCGTGAAGAGGACGCGGCACTCGTCATACATTTTCGTTCCGCCATTCACCTGTTCCCACACTTCGATGCCGGCAACGCCTTCCATATCGCCCCAGATCATGACGCGCATCTCATTCATTCCTCTCGTCGCATGCTCATCTATTGTGTCGGGAGGCGAGGAGATAATGAGCCATGCCTCAACCCTCCGCGTTGCCGCCGTTTGAGCATCGCTACGTGACTCTTCCCGATGTGCGGCTTCACGTCGCCGAGCTGCCCGCGGGTCCGCGTCCGATGGTGCTCTTGCACGGCATCGGGATGGACTGGCGGGTGTGGCAGGCCATGGCGCGCCGGTTTGCGCCGGCCTTTCATCTCTATGCCGTCGATTTGCGTGGCCACGGGCAAAGCGACAAGCCGGAGCGAGGCTACTCGATCGCGCACTACGCGGCGGACATCGAAGACCTGATCGACTCGCTGGGCCTGACGGATGCGGTGGTCGTGGGAAGCTCGCTGGGGGGAGTGATCGGCGGGGCGGTCGAGATTCCTCCGGATGTCGTCAGCCGCCGCATCCTGGTTGATCCGCCGCTCACGGGCGGGCCGCTCCGGGACAAGGACATGTTCCGGGACATTCTCGTTCTCAAGCACGGCCGGCCGCCGGCTCTCGCCGACTACCTGGCACGGCGCAATCCCGAAGCGGGACGCTTTCTCGCCGAGGCGATGGCGGAGATGTGGCGTGAATCTGCCGATGGAGTTCTCACTGAACCGCTCTCGGATGCCGACCACTACTTCGACATCGCGCCCGCGCTTCGCCAGGTCGAATCTCCAACCCTCTTGATGAGGGCCGAGCCGGACAAGGGCGGCGCGCTCTCCGCGGCGGATGCCGAGCGGGCCCTCCGGCTCCTTCCGGCCGGTTCGTCGGTCGTCTTCATTCCCGGTTCCGGTCATGCCGTTCACGCCACCAATCCCGTCGAGTTCGCCTCGCAGGTCTATCGGTTCACGGGCGCAGATTCCACTACCGCCGGGGCGGAGCGTAGCGCATAATACCTGGATGAAGCACCCCAATTGGACCCGGATCCTGACCATTCTCGGGGTCATCCTGGCAACGTACGCCCTCCTCTACGTCACGGGCACCATCCTCTCGCGCTTCACCCAGGCTATTTTGCTGTTCGTTCTCGGGGCGATTGCAGCCTACGTCCTCAGTCCGTTGGTGAACGCGCTGGCGGCGGTCGTACGCGTGCGCGGACTCGCCATTTTGCTGTCGTATCTTCTGGTGGCGGTTCTCCTCTTCAGCATCGGCATCCTGCTGTTCACTCCCTTCGTTCAGCAAAGCCAATCGCTAGTCGACAACCTTCGCAATCCGAGCGCTTCCACCCTGAAAGGGATCGAGCGCGTCGAGCGCGACGCCGCTGCTGCCCAGGCAATCCTGGCCACGCAACAGGCCGAGGTAACGGCCGCGCTCTCCCTATCCTCGGCCCAGGTTTCCAGCGCCCGGACGTCGATTCGTACATTGATCCATGACACCCGCGGGCTAAGTAGCGGGCAGGTCGCCGCCAAGGTGACCGGACCACGCCTGGGTACGCGCACTTCCCGGTCATCGGCGACCCCGCCGCCGCAGACGCACGTTCCGCCGAGTTATGTCAACGCGATCCTTGCGGCGGCTCTGCGGCTTTCCGCCGACTATGCCAGCGCCGTTTCGGTCGGCAACGACCCGCGCCTCTTTAAACGCGCCGCCGGTGACGCGCAGGCGACGGGTTCCCGGGCGCGCACGATTTACTCCATCATGGCATCGACTCCCATCCTGCTCATCCACGTGCAGGACTGGGTTGACTCGCATGGGCTGAAGGTAGACCTCCACGACAAATTCGGTCAGGCCGCGGCGCAACTCAGTAACCAGGGCACCTACATCCTCAACAATGCCATCACGATCCTCTCCGAGACGGCGAGTCTCCTGCTGAACTTGTTCCTGGCGCTCATCATTTCCGTCTATTTCGTGAGCGACGGCCCGCGCCTGATTCGGAACAGCATCAACCTGCTGCCACGCAACTTCCGGGAGCAGGGTTGGTTCTTCATGGAAAGCGTTGACCGGGTGGTCGGCGGCTACATTCGCGGCCAGCTATTCTTGTCTTTCCTGGCCGGAGTCCTCGGCGGCGGCGGCGCTGCTGTTCTCGGCGTCCCGTATCCCCTGCTCATCGGTCTGATGACCTTCGTCCTCGAGTCAGTTCCCGTGGTGGGTCCCATGCTCGCCGTCATACCCGCGGTCGCCATCTCGCTGTTCTTCAATCCACCCCTGGTCACGCTCGGACTGCTCGTATGGTTCCTGGTGTTTCAGCAGATCGTTACCAATGTGGTCGGGCCACGCATCCTGGGTACCGCCGTGGGGATCCACCCACTCGAGGCGCTTCTGGCCGTCCTCGTCGGCTATCCTCTCGGCGGACTTATCGGCGCCTTTCTCGCGATTCCGATCATGGGCATCGTTCACCTGTTGATCCGCGAGGCGTATAACTATTTCGTTCTTGGCGGCAGTCTGCCGGCCGCGCCCCTCCCGGCCGAGGACGAGCCGATCCCGGTTGAACCCGCCGCACGGCTGTGAAAAGGCAACCTGCTATGCTGCTGGTGCGAGGGAGCCATGCCGGTCCAGAAGGGTAAGAAGAGGCGTAAAGTCAGAAGCCGTGGCGGGCCGTCTGCCGCCTTGACGGAGAGTCCGGACCACGCTGCGAGCGCCCCGAAAACCGCGGCACGTCCCACCCGGCGCCGGACCATGCCCACGTCCATGAAGCTCATTATGGCCGTCTTCATGCTCGCCGCCGGCCTGTTTTTCTTCTTCTGGAACTCACACACGTCAAGCACCGGCAGCCGCGTGCTCTTCCTCGTCATCTATCTGGTGATCGCCGGCGTCTACCTCCAGAGCGCCGTCCGCGACTATCTCGCGCGGCGGGCTTAGGGGGTACCCAGATACTGCCAAAACACCTTACAATCTAGGTGTCAACCATGCCCGCGGGAGGTGGGCGCATGCAACGAACCAAAAACCTCGGACGAGACCTGGGCCTACAGGTGCGCATGGTTTTCACCATGCTTCTGTTGACCTTCGTCTATCTTGTCTTCTCATTCATCCTCTTTCGTGTCACGCACGCCGGCATACTCCTGGTCGTCATTCCGCTCGGCGGACTATTCTTCCAGTACTACTTCTCCGACAAAATCGTGCTCTCCAGCGTGGGGGCGCGCATCGTGACGGATCGCGAGGCCCCGCGGCTCGTGGGGATCGTGCAGCGGTTGGCGCAGCAGGCGGACGTACCAATGCCCCGGGTCGCAATCAGCCAGACGCCGATGCCGAATGCGTTCGCCACGGGACGCAGCCCGAAGCACGCCGTCATCGTCGTGACGACGGGGCTCTTGCAGCAGCTCTCGGAGCCGGAGCTGGCCGCAGTCCTGGGACATGAGATGACGCACATTCGCAACCGAGACATGGTCGTGATGACGATGGCCGGTTCATTCGCCGCCGTCGCCGCGTGGCTCACCCAGTGGATGTTCTGGTTTGGTCCGGGACTGGGCGGGGGCTACGGCGGCCGCCGCGATAACAACAACGGCGCCGCGCTCGTCATGCTGGCAACCGTCCTGGTCGCGATCATTAGCCACATGCTGGTGCTGGCCCTCTCCCGCTACCGGGAATACGCGGCGGATCGCGGCGGTGCCCTGCTGACGGGACAGCCGGAACAACTCGAGTCCGCGCTCATGCGCATTTCCGGCACCATGAGCCGCATCCCGGAGCGTGATCTTCGCCAGGCCGAGCCACTCTCCGCGCTCTTCATCGCTGCTCCTAAGCGCCAGATCGTGTTCGAGTTCTTCTCCGATCACCCGACGCTAGAACACCGCATCGCGCGGTTGCAGCGTCTGTCCCAGGAGATGGCTCGTTCGTGAGCTGGCTGGACGCCCTTCTGGGCCGTTCCAGGCCGGTTGCAGCCAGACTCGACAATCTCTTCGGCCTCACCACCGCCACCCTCACTCTCGAGACGGAGTTCGGGCTCCGTCCCACGGGCGCGGCGGCCATTTGCTTTCGCCCGGTCAGTAGCGGTGACTTCGCGCAGTTGGAAAGCGACATTCAGCAGTTGCTCCAAACATCGGCAAAGGACGCGCCCTTGCAGTGGTCCACGCGTTCCGACGAGTTCGGCTACGAGTGGATGCTGATCAAGGCTGCTGATTTCGAGAACGTTGTGACGACCGTTCACATGATCAGCCGAGAGCTGGAAGACAACGGATACGGAGATCGGCTCCTGGCCTCGGTCTTCCAGTTTCGCGACGACAAGGGACATTCGGTGTACTGGATGTATAACTACAAGCGCGGGACGCTGTACCCCTTCGTCCCCGCCGGGCGGCAATCCCGTGACAATGCCGCCGAGATGCGCCTCAGCTCGATTCTGGGACGCGAGCTCGCCGTGGAAAAAGATCTCTCGCTGTGGTATCCGCTGTGGGGGATACCGATCTAAGCGGGAAGCGGGTCCATAAGTCCGGAGTCTTCGTCGAAGAAGCTGCGGGCCTCGGCGAGGGTGACATCCTCCGGCGGCACGATCACCTCAGACGGCACCACCTCAGACGCCGGGACCGGTTGACCGTGCTCCCTGATGTAGGTGATCGTCTCGTGCAGCAGGCGGTGAAATTCCGCTTCCTGCCCGGCGTGCAGCGCCTCGGTCAGATGCAGGTCGAAGTCGTGAAGCCGATGGGCGGCGGTGTCATCCAGATCGTACTGTCCACTTCCACTGATACGAACAATCATGAGCCGCTCTCCAGCTGCTTCTGCGGCGGTGCCAGCTGCGCCTTCATCGCCGCCAACTGTTGATCGATCTCGTTACCGGCCGAAAGGTCGGCGAGTTGCCGATCCAGATCATCGTTCCCCGAGAGGTCCGGCAACGCGCCTTCGGCCGTCAACTCGTCGAGAGCCGCCGCTCGCGCCTGCATCTGCTCGGTTCGATCCTGCGCACGCTGAATCGCCAGCCCGACATCCCCCATCTCTTCTGAAATACCGGTTGCCGCTTCGCTGATTTTGACCTGGGCTTGCGAGGCGCTGTACTGAGCCTTCATGGCTTCCTTCGTGGACCGGAAGGCTTCAATCTTCGTCTCCAGGGTCTGCTCGGACTGCGTAAGCTTCTGCTGCTGCGTTTCCAATTGCTCGATCTGGTGATCGAGCGTGTCGAGCTGCGCGTGGAGAGCGGCTTTGCGCTGCAAAGCGGTACGCGCCAGATCATCCCGTCCGGCCGCGACTGCTTGCTGCGCCTGCTGGTCCAGTTTGTCGGACTGCTGCTGGAGCCGATCGTGCTCGAGCTGCAGGCGGCGGCGCGACGTGACCAGTTCCGCCAGCCCGCGCTTCACATTTTGTAGAAGCTGGATCTGTTTCTCGTAGGCGTAGTCCAGGGTCTCGTTCGGGTCCTCCGCCTTATCGAGCACCTTGCTCATCTTTGATTCGACGATCGTACGCGTGCGTCCAAATAAGCTCATGTTATTCCCTCTGGCGACAGCCTAGCCGTGTCCGGTGCGCGTGTCAAGGTGCTAGCCTTTGGACGTATGGCAGACCGAGCACTCCCCCAGCAGTCCGTAGTCCCGATGGCCGTTCTACGCCTGGCGCCTCTGCTCGCCGCCCTCCTGGCCGTCGCGGCTGCCGGCATCCTGTACAGCTCAACGGCCATCGCGCCGGCGCAGACGCTCCGTATCTTGCTGGCCGGAGTAGGTTTGTACACGGGACATCGTACCTGGCCGGCGGCGGATGCGCTGATCATCTGGCAGTTACGGGTGCCCCGTGTTGCCGCCGCGGCCCTGGTCGGGGGCGCGCTTGCGGTCGCCGGGGCCCTGTATCAAGCCGTGCTGCGCAACCCGCTCGCCGATCCCTATGTCATAGGCACGGCAGCCGGCGCCCAACTGGGCATGATCGCGGCCCTGCTGCTGCCGGTGCAGGTGGCGCTTCTGGGTTTCGGCACGCTTCAAGTATTCGCCTTTATAACGGCGTCGCTGACCGTGCTCGTCGTGTATGGGCTGGCTCGTACCGGCGGGCGCACTCCGATCGTCACGCTCCTTCTAGCGGGATTCGTGCTCAGCTCTTTTTTGATATCGGCGTCGACGTTCCTGATGATGATCAGCAACCGCATCGAGCAGGCGATGCAGTGGACAATGGGCAGCCTGGACGTCAGCGAAATGACGCAACTGACAGTCGTCGGCCCGGTCATCCTCTTCCTCGTCGCCGGCTCGGTCCTGCTGGCGCGGCCTCTGGATGTGATGATGCTCGGCGAGGAGCAGGCCGGTCACCTCGGCATCCATGTTGAGCGGCTCAAACTGGTGGCGGTTGTGGTCGCGACTCTCCTCACCGCGCTGGCCGTGACCCTGGCGGGGATCGTCGCCTTTGTCGGTCTCGTCGCTCCTCACGCTATTCGGCTCATTTACGGCCCCGGGCACCGCCTCCTGCTGCCGTCGTCGGCGCTGGTCGGCGCGACATTTGTCGTCGGTGCCGACCTTATCTCACGCGTCGCCCTGGCGCCTGTTCCCATCCCGCTCAGTATCGTCACCGCGGTCATCGGGGCTCCGCTCTTCCTCCACCTGCTGCGCCGCAGCAAGCGGACGTACAGTGTCTGAGTCACTGCACGCCCGCCACGTCAGTCATGCCTTCGACGATGCTCAAGTACTGGACGACGTCTCACTGTCTCTGAGGCGCGGGGAGATGCTGGCTCTCGTTGGTCCGAATGGATCCGGGAAGACAACGCTGCTTCGGATTCTTAGCGGATCCCTCCGTCCCGACGCCGGTGACGTAACTGCCGGCGGCACTGCCCTCACACATTTAGGCCGTCGCCACGTCGCCCGGACGATCGCCGTCGTGCCGCAGCATACCGACCCGTCGTTGCTCTTCTCGGTCGCAGACCTGGTCGCGATGGGCCGCTCGCCCTACGTGTCTCTCCTGGGGAGTCTCACGGCAGAGGACCGCCGAGCCGTCGCGGCAGCGCTGCGAGCCACGGAGATCGAGCACCTGGCGGGGAAACGATTCGCGGACCTGAGTGGAGGAGAGCAGCAGCGCGCCGCTCTCGCCACGGCGCTCGCTCAGGCGACCCCGTTTCTATTGCTCGACGAGCCAACCGTGCATCTCGATCTGCATCATCAGCACCGTTTGCTCGAGCTTCTCTCACGCCTGCGCCAGGAACGTGACCTCGGCGTCCTGGCGGTGATGCATGATCTCAACCTGGCGGCACTGTACTTTGATCACATTGCCGTGCTCGGCGGCGGCCGGTTGTTGGAGGCAGGCCCGCCTGACGCGGTCCTGAGATCGGGCGCGCTCCGCGTGTTCGACGCTCCGCTCGTGACACTCGCCCATCCGGAGAACGGCCGTCTGCAGGTGCTGCTGGATCGAGACTAACCAGTCATAAACCGGAGAGCCTTGTCGCCACGCGGCGGGCAACCGATGCACTCCCCAACCGCGAGTTACTCGTTCATCGCCCTGGCGAGCGCACCAAAAAGCCCGGCGTTGTCCCCGAGGGCCGCCGGCTCGATTCTCACGTCTTGACGGGGGATAGCCATGGCCCGGGCCGCTACGACGGCGCGAACCGGCTCGAAGAGAGCTATGCCCGCCTGCGACACTCCGCCGCCGATAATGACGATCTCCGGGCTGAAGATGTGGATGGCATTGACGACCCCGTGCCCCAGATCCTCGGCTGCCCCCTGAAATACATCAGCGGCCAATGGATCCCCCGCGCTTGCCGCCGCGCTGATCTCGGCTGCGCCGGCGCCGGGAGGCAAGAGGCTCGGTTCACCGGCCATCCTGCGCTCACGGAAGCGGCGAGCGATGGAGGTCCCGGAGGCAAGCGCTTCCAGGCAGCCGACATTCCCGCACACACATTCAGGACCATTTCGATCGATCGTCATGTGCCCCAGCTCACCGGCCGTTCCATGCCAGCCTTCGAGCAATTGGTCGTTGACGATCACGCCGCCCCCGATGCCCGTGCTCACGGTGAGGTACACGACGTGCCGATACCCTCGCCCCGCGCCAAACGTATGCTCGCCCAGGGCCGCCGCGTTGGCGTCGTTGACGGCCACGACCGGTATGCCCGTCAGCCGCTCGAGTTCTCGGACGATCGCCACTTCATGCCAGCCGGGCATGTTGGGTGCGTCGTACACGACACCTCTGTCGGGCCGCAACGGCCCAGGCGCCGCGATCGCGAGCCGCCTGATGTCGGCGTGCCGGGTGTCCGTATCGGACAGGACCGCCTCGGCCATGGCCGCGACCTGCCGCAGCACGCTATCCGGTCCCTCCGAGTGGTCAGTCCGCGCCGTGACGCGATGCACGATCCCCCTGGACTCCGTCCCGAGGCCGGCCCGAAGCTGCGTTCCGCCCAGGTCGACGGCGACGAAGGCGGAGTCAGGCATCGGCTCCCAGGCGCCGGCGGAGGGCGAACGCCGCGCCGGCAGCAAGACACCCTAGAAGCAGGACGGGTATCGCGGCCGGGAAGACAGGTTCGGCGCCTCTGGGTCGAGTTGCCCGCACTCGGCTTCTAGCGGGCGTCACGGTGCGCATCTTCACGCTGCTTCCGCCGGATCCTCTCCCTGCCAGGTCGTCCCGGAGACGGCGAACAGAACGCGCTGAGAGGACTCCGAGGTCGGCCGCATACGCTCCGTTCTTCGGGTCCGCCTGCAGCTTGACCGACAGTTCGTTCCCGCCGTGCTCCAGGTCGAGTACGACCTGTTGTCCCGGAACGCCTCGTCCGACCAGCACGGCATGTCCCCGCCACCGCACAATGAGGGCGCTCCAGCGAGGTGAACGGGCCACGCGCACGGGCTTCTCCGACGCGTGCAGGGTGGATTGGGCCAGCGCCGCCATCACCTCCGACCGCTCGCCTTCCTCGGTATCCGGGGTCGTGATGGAAACCACGGAGCGGAGACTCAGAAGATGCGCGGCGGAAATCGAGCCGCGCACGACGAGCGCCGCCTTCAGCGGGTCCACGGTCACCGAGAGGCCAGCGCGACGCAGTTCAGCCGCCGTCCGGTCCTCCTCCCGTGTCAGGCCGCGCGTAAAAGCGTCAGGACCGAGCGACGTGCCAGGCAGCCGCAACAGGACGATACGAGTGACGTCGCCCGCCGGCAGCAAGTTCATGCCCGGCCAGCCGGGAAGCGGGTTGGCGACGAGCGGTTGGTCTCGCCAGAGCCACACCGACGCCTCACCCTGGTATTGCGTGAGGGGATCGGTGCCTGATCCCGTCCACCCATAGGGATCGGTCGGCGTGCAGTTGTGGAAGACGGTGAAGTGAAGGTGTGGGCCGCTGGAATGTCCTGTGTTCCCGCTAATGCCGATTTCCTGCCCGCGGCGTACCCGTTCGCCTTTATGCACGAGCAGGCGGCTAAAGTGCCCGTACAGTGTCACGTACCCGTGCCCGTGGTTAATCATCACCATCTGTCCGTAGCCGTGATCCGGAGCATCTGGATATTCGAACGCCGCGAAGATCACTCTGCCAGGGGCGGCCGCGTACACCGGCTGATACCACAGGTCGTAATCATAGCCGTTGTGTCCGTCGTAGTACAGATATTGCCGAATCGTGGAGTTCCAGTACGCGGGGAAATCGGGGGCCTGGTTCACCGAGCTCGGAGCGGCCGACAGGCCGTCCGCAATTGTCACGTTGCCGTCTACCGAGAAGTCGGGAAGATCGTGATCGAAGTACGACACGATGGCGATCCAGCCTCGGTACGGCGGAGTCAAGAACGGCCTGGCGGCCGGCTGCGCTCGGCCATGGCAGGTCACCGGGGCGATCGAATTCTCCGCGGATAGTGTTGTCCCGGGCACCCGGGTCGACGTCGGCCGCGGCGTCGGGGTGGCGTTCCGATGTCGATGCCCGTGCCCCGAGTGACGCGTCCTGTGCGTTCGGGCGTGGTGCGTTTTCGGATGGGGCCGGTGCCGGCGCGTCTCCGGCGCCGGGCGAGGCGTCGCTTCCGCTGTGACCCCGGTCGGACGGGGCCCCGCTGCCGACGTGGCCGTCGGACGCGGACGAGGAGTACGGGTGGCGCGCGGCACGGGAGTCCGCGTCGCGGTCACTGTCGCGGGTGGAGCAGTCGAGACCGGGGACGACGTTGCGTCCGGAGTGGGCGTAGCGTCGGCGGCTTGAGCTGACGAGCTTGCCAGTAAAGCGATTCCCGCCGCGAGGCAGGCAGCGATGCCGCGTTGAGGCATGAGTTCAGGCGCTGACGGGGTGGGCGCCGTCGAATGACAGGATCCGGGCCTCGACGGCGTCGATCACGGTGTCCGGTGTTGAAGCGCCGGCGGTCAGACCCACGCGCTCGATTCCCATAAACCACTCGGGCCGCAGGTCGCCGGGCCTCTCGACCTGATACGCCGGGACGCCCTCTTCCTTCGCTGCCTGTACCAGCTTACGCGTGTTGGCGCTGGCCTGCCCTCCGATCGCGACGACCATGTCAACATCGCGAGCAAGTTCACGAACAGCCCGCTGCCGGTCCTTTGTCGGCTTACAGATCGTGTTGATGACTCGCACTTCGACGCCGCGCGCCACCATCTCGCCGACGAGCTCGCGCGCCAGCGCGATGAACTTCTCCATGTTCGAGGTGCTCTGGGAGATCAGCGCGACGCGCCGGGTCGGCTGCCACCCGTCCAGATCATTCATGGACGTGATGACACGCGCCTTCCCACCCGTCCAGCCCACGATTCCCTTTACTTCCTTGTGTTTGGCGTCGCCGTAGATCAGGACGGAATAGCGCTGCTCTACCAGGTCGGCGGCCGTCTTATGAATGCGCGTCACGAGCGGGCAGGTGGTGTCTACCACTCGCAGTCCCCGCCGCGCCGCCTCGTCCTTCAAAGTGGGAGGGGCCCCGTGCGCGGTGATGGCCACGAGCGAACCGTCGGGCGCGTCCCCCAGTTCGTCGATCACGTGCACGTTTATCCGCTCGAGTTCTTCGGCGACTTGAGGGTTGTGCACGATAGCGCCGAGAGTATAAACGGTTGTCCCTTCACTTCCGAGCTCGCGCATCTCTTCGATGGCATCGCGAACCCCAAAGCAAAAGCCCATCGCCTCGGCTCGGATTATTTCCATGTTTCCTCTAATGTCCCGCAGATCATCGTATTGTACAGGGTTTTCCGGCGGTTTTTGAGGCGCCGCGGGCACCCCTATATCATTCAGAGTGGCCCGATAGTACGTCGGCCACCTATTTTTTGTCTCCTGGTGGAATTGTGCCCCTGCTTTTGAGCGAGACCGACGTCCGTGCTCTCCTTACCGTCTCCAAGGCAATCGACTTGCTCGGCGAAGCGTTTCGTCTCCAGGGAGAGGGCAAGGCGGAGAACGATCCGCGGCAGCGCCTCAGCTACCCGCACGGCGTCCTGAATTACATGGCGGCGGCGATCCCGCAGGCGCGGGTCGTCGGATTGAAGGCCTATCCGGCGACTGCCTCGGGCGCCACCTTCGCAGTTCTCCTGTTCGACTCGGAATCGGGCGAGCTGCTGGCGATGATGCAGGCCGATTGGCTCGGTCGCATTCGGACTGGAGCAGCGAGCGGACTCGCCACTCGGTACCTCGCCAACGCCGACGCTCGGGTGGCTGGGGTGATCGGGGCCGGCGGCCAATCGGAGACGCAAATTGAAGCGATCGCCTCGGTCCGCCGGCTCGAACTCATCAAGGTGTTCAGTCCGACCCGAGAGCGCCGCCTCGGTCTCGTGCGGCGGCTGCGCGGACGAATGGAGGCACGAATCGAAGCCGTTGAGTCGGCAGAAGAGGCGGTGCGTGAGAGTGACGTCGTCGCCGCCATCACCACTGCCCGCGAGCCCGTCATCCGCTCGAGCTGGCTGAAGCCTGGCGTTCATATCAACGCGGCCGGCGCGAACCGACTTGGACATACCGAAGTCGATCCCTCGTCGGTGCGGCAATCGACGGTCATCGCCGTCGATGATCTGGCTCAGGCTCGGCGCGAATCACAGGATCTTCTCAATGCATCGGCACAGGGAGATCTCGACTGGACCCGGGTCGTGGAACTGGGGTCTATCGTGGCGGGCCGCGCACCGGGCCGCGGGCATATGGACGACATTACCTTGTTCGAATCGCAGGGCATCGCGCTCGAGGACATGGCAGTCGCTCGCTACGTGTACGACCAGGCGGTCGCGGCGGGTCGAGGGCGGCCCATAGAGTTCGGCGACGCGGAATGAGCCTCGACTCCGGACGATTTGTCATCGTGGGCAATGGCGCAGCCGGCACGACGGCCGCCGAGCATATCAAGAAGAATGCTCCCGGAGCGACCGTCACCTTGATCGCCGGCGAGCCATACCCACTCTACAACCGAGTTGCCCTGCCGATCTTCTTGCGCGGGCGCGTCCAGGAAAAGAACGTCATGATGCGAACTCGGGAGGTCGAGGAGAAGCGGGGCGTCGACATGCGCCTCGACACGTGGGTCGAGGCACTCTGCTCGTCAGAGCGCGTGGTTCGCACCGGTGACGGCGAGATCCTACCGTACGATCGACTGCTAATCGCGACCGGAGGAACGCCGCGGCCTCTCGGTGTTCCCGGGGATCACCTGCATGGCGTCTACCAGTTTCAGACCCTGGACGACACCAAGGCTCTCATCGAGCGCATTCTGGAGTCAAGAACCGCGGTCGCCCTCGGGGGAAGCTACATCGGGTACGAGCTCGCCGAGGCCTTTTCGCACCGCGGCCTGCACACGACCTGGATTATGCGGGGCGACCGCTTTCTACGGCGACTGCTGGATGTGGAAGGCGGGCACGTCGTGGACCTGCTGGCGCGCGACCGAGGGGTCGAGGTGATTTACAACGACTGGGCCGACGAGATCGTCTCCAACAACGGCGTGCCCTCAAGCGTCCGCACCACAAACGGGCGAGAGGTGGATGCCGACATGGTCGGGTACGGAATAGGGCTGTGTTATTACACGGAGCTCGCCCGACAAGCCGGGCTGGAGGTGAACAAGGCGATCCTGACCGACCAGCACCTGCGCACCGCCAACCCGGACATCTACGCCGCCGGTGATGTCGCCGAGTTCTACGATACGGTGATCGATCGCCACAATCAGATGGGCACGTGGGACAACGCAGTCTCCCACGGGCGTTTGGTCGCCCAGAACATGCTGGGGGCGAACCTCACGTACACGGAAGTCCCGACGTACGTCACCACGATGTTCGGGTCGCGGCTCAGCGTCCTTGGCCTCACGCCAGAGCAGCACCCCGAGTTGCAGCGGGAGGTCCAGTACAACTTCGACACCAGGAAGTACCGAGCGCTGTTCTTTTACCAAGGACGGCTCGTCGGCGCCGTCATCATTGGGGTTCTGAAAGGTCGGCGCAAGATTGAGGAGATCATCCGATCGCGCGAGCCCGTGGAAGACCGGCGAGCACTGTTCGACTTGCTCGGGCCGGTGGACGCGCAGGAGAAGCTGGAAGAATAGCCTGGCAAAGAAATTGCGCCGCAACGGGAAGCCAATGATGGACGACACCACATCCAGGACTCTGCGATGACAAATCAGCCGAGTCACCCGGATTTCGAGATGGTCCCTGTCGGCTCCTATGACTTCTTGCAACTCGACAAGGTGACCTTCGGTCCCGGCACGTCCAAGGACCTGTCCGACGAGATCGGCCGGCTGAATTGCTCGCTGCCGTTCTTCATAACGTCCGGCCCGGCGGGCACGCGGCTGATCGATGACGCCGGCTTCGCACCCTCCGGGAAAGTCGAACTGGGAACCGCTCCGTGGCCGGACGCACACGGCGTCGCGCGCGTCGTCGATGCGTTGAAGGCTGCCGATGTCGATGTGGTCGTGACGGTGGGCGGTGAGGGCGCCATTGCAACCGCAAAGGGGGCAATTCTCGCCCTGGCACGGGATACCGGCCACTTTCCCGCGCACGTGGTGCTCCCCACCGACGTGACCGGCCAGCCCTTCTCTCCGGTCGTGTCGATGCGGGACACGGCGTCCGGCAGTTGGACCGGAACGTCCAATCCTTTCGTGACCCCGAGCCTCGTGATACTGGACGCGCGCCTCAGCGAGAACACTGATGATGATACTTGGCTGGCCGGCGCGGCCCTCTCCATCCAGCAGGCAGTCGAGACGGTGTCCGCGCCGAACCACCAGCCGGCGACGGATGCAACGGCGTTGGAGGCGCTTCGTCTGCTGGCGATGCAGGCCGCCGATTCGGTTGGTGCCGGCGCGAGCCGGGAGGCTGCCCGGCAACAATGTCTGCTCGCCGGGTGGCTCGCAGCGTTCGGGATGGCCAACATTACGCTGGGTCTCTCCGATGCACTGAGCCGGGAGATCGGCGCTCGATATAACCGCCACCCCGGTGACGTCGCCGCGGTCATACTGCCGAAGGTCATGGCGATGTTGCTGCCGGGGACTCCGTCTCGCCAGGCACGTGTCGCGTCCGCACTGGCCGCGGCCGGCGACGGCCGGGGCGAGAACGCGCCTGCGCTCGAGGCGCCTCCGGCCGTCTATGAATTGATGCGCGCTTTGGGCCGTCCTGACCGTCTTCGCGATCTCGGCATCACAGAGGCTGATTTACCCACACTGGCAGGCAATCGCCCCGAGATTCTGTCGGTCCTGCGCGAGGCGCTATAGCGGGCTACCATAGGGCAAAGCTGACGGGAGGAACCCGTGGTCGCCTCGATCGTAGAACTCGTCCTGGCGCTCGGCGCCCTGTTTGCGGCCGGTCACATCGTCATCCGCCTGCTCGAGGCGCAGCGCCACGCGGGACGGCGGGATCGCTAATGGAGGGAGAGACAATGGCAAACTGTCCTTACTGCGGCGAAGAGTATTGGGAGTACACCATCGTTGGCGTCCGCCCCGCCGACGAACATCTGAATCAATGGCTCGATCCGATGCCGCTGGCGCAGCTCTTCTGTGAGAGCTGCGGGCGCTACACCTTCATGCACCCCGACCATCCCGATGTGCAGCGCCTGAGAAAGGGTCAGCACCAGGAAAGGCAAACGGAGACGGTACGTACGCTGAACGTGCCCATCACCGAGATTGGTGATGACGAGTTGCGCGAGCAGTTTGCCCGGGGGCGAGACTAACCCGCGCCCGGGGCCGGTCCCGGGCCACGCGCACTCGTGCGTAACCACTCGATCACATTTTCGGCGTCGCGATCCGGCGGAAACACGGGATAGAAGACGTGGCGGACCACGCCATCCTGAACGATCAGCGTGAGCCGGCGCAGAAGAGTCCATCCCTGTACTTCCATAGTCGGAAGCTGCAGCGCCGTGGCCAGCTGGAGCCGCTCGTCGCTCAACAGTGCAAACGGCAGATGGAGACGGTCCGCCGCCTCGCGCTGGAAGTCAGTCGACTGGGTGCTTATGCCGAACACGCGAGCCCCGAGTGCCGCGAGTTCAGCTGCGTGATCCCGGTAGGCGCACGACTGGGGCGTGCACCCCCGCGCTCCCGGAATGTCGTTCCACCCTTGCGGCAGCGGTTCACCCGGCACCCCAGTTCGTGGATAACAGTACAGGACGACAGTCCCGTCAAGGTCTCTCAGATTCACCGTGCCGCCGTGCGTGGAGGGAAGGGCCACCGCGGGCACTGGGCGGCCGGGAAGGTGGCGAGCCGCGCCGTCGTCTATCGGCACCGGCAGATTCTCGGGAAGCGGGAAGGCATGCTCGGACATGCTCGATCCTAACCCGCGGGTACGGAGGCGAGCTACGTCATGACAATGACACGGGGGATGGGCCGGAGCAGGGGATCGACGAACCGGCCCAGCAACGAGCGGCCTCCAAAAATCTGCTCCCAGCTGAGAAGTGGCCGGTCCCAGGTTGCCGGCGGGTCGTAAGGACTGGCGGGAAATAGCTTGATGCCGGGTAAAAGGCCACGAAGCGTGGCCGCGTGCATAAGCGACCTGTACATGCCGGCCTTCGCTGCGGCAGGACCGATCCCATCCATGATGAGAGCGATCTTGACCCCCTGAAGGCGCGTGCGGAGCTGTGAGATGTCGCGAACCATTTCGGGCGTGTAGCGATGCACCAGAAGCAGCTTCTGATGCCTGAGTCTCTGCTGACGCGCATACGCGTCGAGAAGCTCTGCCGCGCGATTGATCTGTCCGCCTGTCACGAAACCGACCGGTTGTCCTGGTTCACGCTGGCCCGGGGTCGAGCGAAACTCCGGATCGAACGCGACCTCGACGTTGTCGTAGCGCAGGTAGCCGCGCCGAATGAGCCGCCGCATCTCGCGCTCAGGTGTCGAGGACCCGAGCTGGTCATCGAGAATCACCAACCATCCGTGCCGCCGGGCGGGGAGGATGTAGCGGGACACGATGTTGACTCCCGTATCGTCCAGGTACAGCAAGCAGTGGCGCGCCGCGGCACACGGGGCGGCCAACCCGTAAATGACGTGGATGGCCACCCGGACCGGCCGCCGCGTCAGCCGTGAGATCGCCATCTCGGACCCGGCCAGGCGTTGCTGCACGCCTTCCGGCGTTTTGACCTGGCCCAGGCTGCCCAGTCCCGGCGCCGTGGCGAAGCCCCGGCCGTACAGTGTCAGGAGCGTGCAGCAACGGACCCAGGACACCGGCTCCCACGCCGCGGCGCGCGTGGACGAGGCGAAGTTCGGAGCCGGCGAAAAGCCGAACAGCCCAACGCCGCTGACCACGAGGACGGAGAGCGACAGGAGAAGCCGTGAGGTGCGCAAGTGGCATCGTCGCCGCGCCGTCGGCCGTACGACCACCCGAACCCGGCGTACAGGTCGTCTATCCATGCAGGGACGTTCCGGTCGCAAGAACAGGACCACCGGGTCTCCGTACCGCTCTGACTCCAGTTGCCGGCGGCGAGCTAGGGGCGCATAATGTTCTGTATGGAGAACCAATCGTTCGAAATGCGGAACAAGCGGCCGGCGGTTCCCTCGATCGGGCGCGCGGTTCGCCTCCTTGAGGCAGTGGCGCGAGAGCCGGGCGCGCTCGGCATTTCCGCGCTATCGAGGCGTACCGGGCTGAGCAAGAGCAGCGTGCACGGGCTTGTCTCCGCACTTGCCGATGAGGACTTGCTGACGGCCGGCGGAAGTGGGCTGACGCTGGGCCCGCGCCTCCTTCGGCTCGGACACGCGGCGGCGGACCACCGCTTGCTGACAGCAGCCGGCCCGATCATGCACACCCTCTCGGAAGAGATCGGTGAGTCCATCATGCTCGGGCGAGTTGATGGCACACGGGTCGACGTGATTGCCACCGAAGAGAGCGCGCAGCCGGTCTCGCTGTCGGCGCCTGTCGGTTCTTCGCTGCCGTTGGCCGCCGGCGCACTCGGCAGGGCCTACGCTGCACATACAGACGCGCACACTGTCCCGGTCCTGCTCAGGCGGTACACGGAGCGATCCATCACTGACGTGGACCGATTCTCCGCCGAGGTCGAGCGCGTGCGGCAGGCGGGATACGCCACCGACCGTGGAGAATACCTTGCTGGAGTGGCCGCCGCCGCCGCCGCTTTCTCGCTTGGTCGCCGGACCTATCTACTGTGGATGGTCGCCATCGAAGCGAGCGGCGTTGACCTCGACGAGGTGGGAGCCGCGATTCGCGAAGCCGCCCGTGCCATTGAGGAGGCGGCTGCAGCGGGGCGGGGCTGATGAAGGCTCTCCATGACTTGCGCGTCAACGGCGAGACGGTTCAAGTGGCGTTCGAGCCCTACAAGACGCTCCTGGAAGTTCTACGAGAGGATCTCAACCTAACCGGCACGAAGCATGGGTGCGAGCTGGGGGAGTGCGGCGCGTGCACGGTGCTCATAGACGGTGAACCGGTGATGTCGTGCCTGTATCTGGGCGTGGAAGCAGAAGGACGGGACATCGAGACGGTGGAAGGGCTCGCCGATCGGGGCGAGCCCTCGCTTCTGCAGCACGCGTTTGCGGAAACCGGCGGAGCACAGTGCGGGTACTGTACGCCGGGGTTCTTGATGAGCGCGACGGCGCTCTTGCGGCGAAACCCCGAGCCGAGTCGAGACGAGATCAAGCAGGCATTGTCGGGAAATCTATGCCGGTGTACCGGCTATATCAAAATATTCGACGCCGTCGAATTGGCGGCGCGCCGTGGAGAGGGCCGTGAGCACTGATATCACCGAGGAACCAACCGGTCAAGCTGGAGACCGGCCGCCCGGTCGCCGGTCTTTCTCCGTCGTCGGAAAGCGCTCTCGGAAGTACGACTGGCACGCCAAGCTCACCGGCCAGGCAAAGTATGCCGACGATCTATCTCTCCCGCGGATGATTTACGGTCGGTTGCTGCGTAGTCCGCATCCTCACGCCCGCCTGCTCCGAATCGACACGAGGAAAGCCGGCGCCCTACCGGGCGTTTTCGCAATTCTGACCGGCCAGGATCTTCCGACGAAGTACGGCATCCTCCCATCCAGTCAGGACGAAAACGCGCTGGCAATTGAACGCGTGCGTTATATGGGCGAGCCCGTGGCGGCGGTTGCGGCGATCGATGAGTGGACGGCGGAGGAAGCTTGCCGCGCGATCGAGGTACTCTACGAACCGCTCCCGCCGGTCATGTCCATCGACGAGGCACTCGCGGACGAGACCCCGAAGATCCATGATTGGACCCGCGACCGGAACATCCAGAAGGAAGTGCTTCTGGAGTTCGGCGACCTGGAGGCGGGGTTCGCCGAGGCAGACTACATCTTCGAGGACGAGTATTTCTTCGAGGGCAACACGCACGTACCCATGGAAAACCATGCCGTGGTCGCGGATTGGGCGGCGAACGGGCACGTCACGGTCTGGAGTTCGACACAGACGCCCCACTACCTGCATCGAGAGCTGGCCAAGGTGCTGGAGCTCCCTCCCAGCCGGATTCGCGTCATTGTGCCCCCCGTCGGTGGCGGGTTCGGAGGCAAGAGCGAAGCATTCTCACACGAAATCGTGGCGCCCGTGCTGTCCCGACTGTCCGGGCATCCCGTCAAAATATGCCTGTCCCGCGAAGAGGTCTTCTACTGCCACCGCGGCCGACACCCCGTCAAGATGTGGATCCGAACCGGCGTCAAGGGAGACGGAACCATCACGGCCATGGACTTCTCGTCCACCCTGGACGGCGGAGCGTACGGTTCCTACGGCATCGCCACCACGTATTACACGGGCGCCCTCAACACTCTGCCGTACGAGGTCCCGCGTTATCGCTTCCGGGGACGGAGAGTTTTCACAAACAAACCGCCCTGTGGACCAAAGCGAGGGCACGGAACGGTTCAGCCGCGATTTGCCATAGAGGCGCACCTGGACCGCGTGGCGGAGAATCTTGGACTCGACCCGGCGGCCATGCGAGGTCACATCCTGGTGAAGCCCAACACGTGGACGATCAACCATCTCCGCGTCACGAGCTGCGGTCTTGGGGACGCCATTGAGGCGGTGATCGAGCGCAGCGATTGGACCCGTAAACATGGCCGGATGCGGCACGGACAGGGAATAGGTCTCGCCTGCAGCGTCTACCTGTCGGGAGCGGGCCTCCCCATTTACTGGAATCCGATGCCGCACTCCGGTGCGCAGATCAAGATCGATCGTGGAGGCGGTGTCACCGTCTATTGCGGGACGTCCGATATCGGCCAGGACTCCGACTCCATGCTCGCCTGCGTCGTAGCGGAGGAGTTGGGTGTCGATCTCGATGCGATTCATTTGGTCACCGGCGATACCTCCCTGGCCCCCGTCGATCTCGGCTCCTACTCCAGCCGCGTCACATTCATGGCCGGCAATGCCGCCCGTCAAGCGGCAGCACAGCTGCGGGCGCGGTTGATGGACGTGGCGGCCGAGACACTGGAGGTTCCGACAGACCGACTGGCCGCGGCCGGCGGGATCATATTCGACCGGCAAGACACGGCACGTCAATTGCCCTTCGACGAGGCGGCTCGGCTGGCGGAGGCCAGGTTCGGCACGTTGGGCGCGGTTGGTTCATACACGCCGCCCAGGTTAGCCGGCCCCTACAAGGGGTCTGGAGTCGGTCCGTCACCGGCCTACAGCTTCACCTGCGCGGCGGCGGAGGTCGAGGTGGATACTGAGACCGGCGAGCTGCGGGTTCGCAAGATCTGGGTCGCGCACGACCTTGGCCGCGCGCTCAATCCGACGGTCTGCGAGGGCCAGATCGAGGGCGGCGTGTACATGGGGTGGGCCGAAGCAACGATCGAAGAACAGGTTTTTCGCAAAGGACTGCACAAGCAGCCCTCTCTCCTCGAATACAAGATTCCGGCCGCGCAAGATACGCCCGACATCGACACTGTGATGATCGAGAGTGATGACCCGGAAGGTCCCTTTGGGGCCAAGGAGGTGGGTCAGGGCCCGCTCGCCCCCGTCATCCCCGCTGTGACGAATGCCGTGTATGACGCGATAGGCATCCGCCTCACCAGCACGCCGATCACGCCGGACAAGATACTCCACGTCCTGGAAGCCCGGCGCAAGCGCGCCTCAGCGGCGGTGTAGCCTGCTACGCCTCAACCGCTTCACCTATCATCGGCCGGCCTCGGTTCGGGAGGCGATGGCTCTACTCGCCGAGCACGGGACGGATGCCATGTTAATGGCGGGGGGAACCGACCTGCTCCCCAACATCAAACACCGGGTGGCGACCCCGGAACACGTGGTGTCAATCCGAGACCTGCCGGAACTCCAAGGGTTCGAGGTGTCCGAACACGGCGCGACGCTGGGGGCCGGCACGCGCCTCAGCAGGCTCGAGCATGACCCGCAGATCAGGAGGGTCTATCCGGCCCTCGCGGAGAGCGCCTCACTGATCTCAGTTCCTCAGGTGCGTGCCGTCGGCACGCTCGGAGGGAATATCTGTCTCGACACTCGATGCAACTACTACAACCAGTCCTACGAGTGGCGGCAGGCCATCGGTTTCTGCATGAAGAGAGACAGCCCGATTTGCCGCGTGGCGCCGGGGGGTGACCGGTGTTGGGCCGTGGCTTCCGCGGACACCGTGCCCGTGCTGATTGCCCTGCGCGCCGACGTGGAGGTGGTTTCAGGGCATCAGGAGCGGGTTCTTCCGCTCGAGGCCATCTATCAGGATGACGGGCTTGAACCGACGACGCTCACGTTCGGGGAGATCGTCCAAGGCATCAAGATCCCGCCGCCGCACGGCTACGTCACTGTCTACCAGAAGTTCCGCTTGCGCCAGTCATTCGACTTCCCGCTGGTCGGCATCGCGGTCTCGATTCGAAGCGACATCTCAGGCATTGTGGCGGAGGCGCGGATCGTGATGACCGCGGTTGCGTCGTACCCGGAGCGGGCTGAGCCGGCGGAACGACTACTGGTGGGGGCGCCGCTGACCGAAGAGTCCATCCTCGCCGCCGGCAACGCCGTCTTCCGCCAGGCGAAACCGATGGATAACACGGCAGGCACGATATTCCACCGCAAACGGATGGCACGCATCCTCGTGGAGCGTGCCCTGCGGCGCATCGCTCAACTGCCGGAAACGATGCAACGGGTATCGTAGCTGCCGGCAGCAATTCGAACTCGGGCCCCGCCTCACGCGAGCAGACGTCCGGGATCGAAGGCGAGCGGTATCCGGCTCTGTTCGCCGATGGCTCGAGCAGCGACCAGAGCGCCGCAGGTAAAGGCCATGCTCACGCCGTGTCCCGAGTAGCCGGCCGCGACATACAGGTCCGGAGAACCAGGAACGGCGCCGACCAGCGGAAAGTGATCCGACGTGAAGCCCATGATCCCGGCCCAGCGCGTGGCCGCCGCTTGAGAGGTCAACTGGGCGCGAAATGCGTCGAGCGCCCTCTGGATGTCGTGATTCAGTGCCTCAACCGTGCCAACCTCCTCGTCCGGGGCCAGATCCCGCCACCCGCCGATGACCAGACGTCCCTCCGCCGTTTGCCGCCAGTACTGGAATCCCCGATTGGCGCCCATGGGGAACGGCACGACAACGCGTGGGAGAGGATCGGTCGCGAGAACCTGTCCTCGAGTCGGAACGATCGGCGCCGCCGGCCAGACGGTCTGGGTGTACGCGTTCGCGGCGAGGATCACCGCTCGCGCCCTGATCTCGCCACGGCCCGCGCGCACGTGCCAGCGTCCTGAGTGATGCACGGCTTCGACCCGTGTCATTTCGAAGACACGGACGGCACCGGGGAGATTCATGGCGACGGAGCGGAGGAAGCTCCCCGGATTGATCTCGGCGTTGCCGGGAACGTAGACGCCTCCGAGATACAGGCGTCCGAAAGGACGCGGGAGATCTCCGCGGTCCACGCGGCAAGCGTTGACGCCGGCCGCCGTCATCGCCTCGAGATCAAGCAGTAGATCCTCCCACTCCGCATCATCTGCCGCCAAACTCATGCTCCCCCGCCGCAGAAAGCCACAGTCGATGTCGTGCTGCTCGATCAGCCCGAGAATCGTTTGCTGGTTTCGCTCCGTCAGACAGCGGATCTCCCTCGCCGGCGCGTCCCCAAGCGATCGAACGGTCGCGCGGAAGCCAAGCGCGGCGCCTGACACCAGAAAGCCCGCATTACGTCCCGATGCCCCGGACGCGATGGTGCGCGCCTCCACGAGGGCCGTGTTCGCCCCTGCCTGGCCGAGACGGTGGGCCGCGCCCAGGCCGGAGAATCCGCCGCCGATCACCGCGACGTCAACCTCGATCGTCTGCTGCAGTGCCGGAAACGTCTGTGCGGCGACATCCACCCAGAGCGGATTCACCGATTCACGCCGGTGATATGGATTCCACTGTGCGCCTTGTAGATGCGGTTGATGGTGATCAATAGACCGGTGACCGATTCGACGTAGCGCGAGGCCGCGAGACGTCCGCCGCTTAGCGCGCGCACACCGGGGAGCCGGGCAGCCAGGTCCATGACCTCATGCCGTGCGTCGGCATCGTCCGAGCACACTATCACGTCGGTGTCGAGTGATGAATCGAGTTCGTGCAGTCTAAACGCATCGATGGTCTGGAAGGCACTGACGACGCGGCTTGCGGGCAGCATCGCCTGCACCACCTGCGCTGCCGAACCCTCCGGCACCGCAATGGGCACAAACTTCCCGTCCATCCATTCGAAAGGCGCCACCGCGCTGACCACGATCTTGCCCGCGACCACATCCTTCAGAAACGGAACCGTTCCGGGCACGCCCGCGTACGGCACGGTGAGAACGACGAGACCAGCGCGAGCGGCCGCCTCCCGGTTGTCCGCCCCCACGATGGGCCGCCCACCCAGCGCTTCAGCCAGCTCGCCGGCTGTCTGGCTCGCGCGTTGCTCCGATCGGGAACCGATGACGACAGGAATGCCGGCGGACGCGAAGCGTAAAGCGAGCCCACGACCCTCGGGACCCGTCCCCCCAATGAGGGCGATCGTGGTCTCAGGACCCGAAGACATCGATCATGAGACGGACGTCATCGCCCAGAGGATAGAGAACCGGACACGTGCAGCCGGTATCCACGTAATCCTGTACTTTCGCAATGCACTCTTCAGGGGTGCCCGACGCTGTGATGAGCTGCACCACATCGTCCGGCACCAGCTTCATTGCCTCCCGAATTTGCTCCTCAGTGGCCGGCCAGGTGAGCACCTGATGAATGCGCTCCAGCACATCGTCGCCGACTCCACTGGCTTTCATAATGTGCGGCTGCTGACCAAGATACTGGGTCACCAGTTCACGCGCGTTGTCGAGGGCGCGGTCCCGATCGCGGTCCATCGAGACAACGACCAACTGGGGACGGTCGATATCGTCAAGCGACTTGCCCGCCTTGCGAGCACCTCGCGCGATGCATTCAAGGGCACGCGCGTTGTACTGCGGTGAGACGAGGTAATTCATAAGGACTCCGTCGCCGATCTCGCCCGCCAGTTCAAGCATCTGATCACCGGTCGCGCCGATGTATATGGGCACGTTCTTTGGGCTTCGGTCCCCGTGGACGATGTCAATCTGGACATCGGTGAGCTGGACAAACTCGCCGTGGAACGTCACGGTTTCCATGGCGAGCAGCCGCCGCACCGCCTCCACAACCTCTCGCATCGCCAGCAGCGGCCGGCGCCGGTCCACTCCGACCTTCGACGCGAGAGGTTCCCACCACGCGCCGATGCCACACAACACACGGCCGGGAGCCAGGTCGTCGAGCGTGGAAAACGTCGCGGCAATAATGGCCGGGTTCCGCGTCCAGTTGTTGATGACGCCGCTGCCCACTTTAATGCGGTCCGTTACTGCGGCGAAGGCAGCCATGGGGACGATGGCATCTCTTACCAGGCGCGACTCGGCCTGCCACACCGCCTCGAAACCACGTGCCTCGGCCTCGCGCACGAAGGTCATGCCCTCGCGAATGGGATGCTTGTCTTGCAGGTACAGAGCGACCCGTTGCGGCTTACCGGCCATGCCGTCCTCCTTGCCCTTGCTCCCGCAGTATACGGGCGCCGTCGACTCAGGAGGACGCGGCGACGGGGCGGCGAGCAGGTCCGTGCAGCTGCGTAAACCTTTCCCGCGAGATCTCCATTTTCACTTCATCGTGGTAGCCGATGCGCGGCGCATAGCGCCGCTTGGTTTCCACGGTTCGAAAACCGACGCGGACGTAACTGCGCTGCGCGCGAATGTTGCTCTGGTACGTGTGCAGGTACACAGATCGGAAATCCAGATCGCTGAACAGGTGACGAAGAAATGCAACAAGAGCGTCGGTACCGTAACCATGGCCCCAGAGATCCTTCTCCCCGACATAGATGCCGATCTCCCCGGATCCGGTCGCGCGGTCAATCCCGTATACGCTCACCATCCCGATCAGCCGGTTCGACGCTTTCTCACGAATGGCGTAACTGATGCGGTGTCCGTCGGCGGGCCAGTCGCGCTCGCGCACACTATCTTTGAAGTGCTCGAAGTCCCGGCCGCCGGGAATCGACCCACTCCAGTATTGAAGGAGATCGTCCTGACTCCAGCGGTAGCGCCGCCGTAGCTCGTCCTCCGTGAAACCCCACGATGCGGGGCGGAGACGAGTTGAGTCGCCAAGGACTTCCCGGTAAGCGGCGTTCATGGCAGGTAGTGTTGCGACCATTGTAGGGGAGCACGGGCACGGTCCGTGCCACATGGAGAGAAGGAGATAGGCAGTGATCCGATGTCAGGCATGCGGGACGGAGAATCCGGCCGGGGCCGCATTCTGCTCCCAGTGCGCCCGAAAACTCGATGAGACCACTCAGGCGGCGGTCGCCGAGCAGCGCTCTCGGCACACAGCGACGGCAATCGCCTGGACCCGTGTGCTCGTGGCAGCTCTGGTTGTCATCGTCATTGTGGCGGTCGTAACGGTACTCGTCGTTCACGGAGTTTAGGCCTGGCGTGACCGTGCCGGCGCGAGCTCCATGGTAGGGCTCGTGCATTATCCCGTCGTGGTCGCTCCGCGGGGCGACGAGCCCGGTGTGGTCTACGCCGGCGACAGGCTGGCCGGCACTCGGGCCGGCCACTACCACCCGGCGATGCCGATAAGGCACGAGCCCTGAGCTCCGTGGCAGTGTCCGTTGACAGTGCATAACGACGCGGGTACGATTTCGCTCAGGAGTATCCCACACGGACAGCGCTGCTCTTCCCCACCTCGCCGAGCGTCACCTTCGCGCTCCGTTGCGCCAGATTCTGGGATTCGCTCCGGACGAGGTGCTCGACTGCACGGCGACGGCGTTATCTGGAGCGAGCGCACTGGAGGGCGGGGTCTATCGCGTATCCGGGCGAGCGAGGTCAAACGGAAACGAATCGTCCTGGACGCTGATCTTGAAAGTCGTCACGAAGCAGGCCGCGTTCGACGACCACGACAGCGTGAATTACTGGAAGCGCGAGTTTCTCGCGTACCGTGAGGGCCTGCTCACGAACCTCTCTCCCGGCATCATCGCGCCAAGATGCTACGGTGCGCAGGAGCCCGGTGCGGATTTGACGTGGCTGTGGCTCGAGGACGTTGGATTGGTTCCGGCTCGCCACACGATCTCCGATTACGCGCGCTTCGCATACCACCTCGGTCTATTCGGCGCAGGGTACACAGGTGAGGGACGCGTACCCGGCTATCCCTGGCTGAACCGCCACATGCTTCACGGCTGGTTGGATGAGTGGGCGACGCTTCTGGACCGCTTTCCGGTGCTCATGACCCACCCTGCGGTCGGTGCCTTCCTGCCCGCGCAGAACGCCCAGCGCTTACTCGAACTCTGGAAGCACCGGGAGCACCTCACCGCGGCGCTCGATCGCCTCGCCCGCACTTTCTGTCATCACGACGCCTTCGGTGGGAATCTCGTCCGCCACGCGAGCGGCAAAACTATCGCGCTCGACTGGGAGTTTGCGGGTCCGGGCGCATTGGGCGAAGATCTAGGGCCGCTGATCGGGGGGAGCGTGGCCATGTTCGCGGTCGATGCGACCGATATCGAGGATCTGTCGAGAACCTGTCTGGATGCCTACCGCGAGGGACTCTTCGACGGTAGGTGGCGAGGGGAATTCGACAGCGTCAACCGGGCCTTCGACACCTCGGCGGCGATGCGGTTCGGCGTGGTGTGGGGCGCGTGGCTCGCGGACCTGCTGTCAGCGCCTGCCGGAGCCAAAGACTCCCTCGAGGCTTTCTATCACCGTCCGCTTCCCGAGATCATCGAGCACTTCCGGGTCGCGATGCCCTGGTTTCTTGACCGCGGCGGCGACGCCCTCAACTTCCTCAACTCCGATTCCACGGGCCGCTAACGCGATTCGTCGAGGTACGTGAGGAGATCCGACAGGCGCCCGATGACTTGATCCGGCACGAGGGTGACGGACGGCTGCTCATGCCGGAACTCGTGCGTGAGAACGGCCCGCATCCCGATGGCGTGAGCGCCTCCAATATCGTCTCGCAGTCGGTCGCCGACAAAGACCGCCTCGCTGGACGGAACGCCCAATCGGACGAGGACATGCTCAAAGATCCGCCGATGCGGCTTGCGCACACCGATCTCCGAGGAGAAGACCGCGGCGTCGATGTACGGCGCGATGTCGAATCGCTCGATGTCCTGGCGCATCAGATTGGGCAAGAAGTGGGCATTGCTGACGAGCCCGAGTCGGTAGTTACGATTCCCGAGCTCCCGCAAGACCTCGAGAGTCTCCTCGCGAACTCGCATCTCCGACACGTACGCTCGGTGCTCGCGCTCCGCCAGGCGCCGTACATCATCCGGTTCGAGGTCGATGCCGAGCGACCGATATGCATCGGCAAATAGTTCCACGACATCCACCTCGTCGAGACTGTTTCGAGCGTAGGAGGCGGCAACCGCCTCTTCGACCCGCGCCGAAATGGAAGCGACCAGATCGATCTCCGCGGGTAAAGCGGCTCTGCCTTGCGCTTCCAGCTCGGCGCGGATCAGCTCATATTCCCGACGAATCCGGTCCTGGGACGGGGTGAAGTCGATGAGCGTGTGGCCGTAATCAAATAGGACGGCGCGGATGGGAGCCATGAACAGCACTCGAAGCGAGAAGTAGACCGTCAGCGCATGCGCGCGATCGCCGCGATGGATGCGATGACGAGAGGCACGATGAGCGAAATGCCGACTGCGGGATCAGCACCGAGGGCGACCAGAAACGCCGGGCCGCCGAGCCGGAAAGTCTCGACGGCAATCAAGCCGCACGCCAGGACTACCACGGCTGCCACGTCCAGCACACGATTGGTGCGACGCCTTGACAGGCGGCTGATCGTGTCGCCGACCGCGATCCCGACGAGAATGGCAAGCACGTAGCGCAGATACGGCGCGACAGAGACGACGGCCCATGCGACGACACTGACTGCCAGACCGGCCGGCACCGCGCGCAGCAGAAGCACCGGGCTGACCTCGAACTGCGGGAGGCGCCGAAGCTGCGCGCAGGAACTGCAGCGGTACCCGACGGGTGTCTCAATCGCGCAAGCGGAGCAAATCGGCTGCTCACATCGGCTACAGCGGAGCGCGGTCAGGCGCTTCGGGTGCCGAGCGCAGGCGGCTTCGCTCACGACGGGACGGCTTTGATCTCGTCCAGATCCCAGTCCCGGTACAGTCGCGGCAGCATGTCGTACGGGTTCCACTCGTCTTCCTGTCCGTACTTGCCGTGGTACTCGCGCAGCGTCTCACCGACGAAGTCGAACTTGATCTGACAAACGCGGAGTCCGACCGGCAGGACAACCGTGCATGTCGTGTGATTGCTGATTTCCATCGTCCAGCGCGCAATATAGCCGACATCGCCGACGCCGGCACATTTGCACACCGATAGGCCCGAGCGTCCGATGCTGCTCCGCGCGTGCATCTGAGTCGTAATGCCGTTGCGGGCTCCGATAACTTCCTGGGTGTGCGCCAGGATGGTCGTACCCGGCTTGATTCGGATCTCGCCGCCGGCTCGGATGGGCTCGCCCCAGAAAGCCCGCGCCTGCTCTTCGTCGGTAAAGTCGACGACATCGGCATAGAGGCGAGGCTCGAAGTACCACTCCCCAAGCCGGCAGTCGTACGAGTTGGTTCCTAGCTGCCGCAAGTCGAACGGCTCGATAACGACGTTTCCCCGCTCCCGTTCCTCCGTGATCCTCTTATCAGACAGCAGCACCGCATCCTCCCGAAATGTCGTGCGATTGTAACGCGACCCGCTGCCCCTGGTGTGCCCTTCTATACTCGAGTGCCCCAACCCCAGACGTCACTCGGAGAACCATGTCCGCCGATCCCCTTGCCGACCTCGATGCGGAGTTTCTGACCTTCCTGCGTCGCGCAGGAGTCCCGGAGTCGGCCCTCGAATCCGCGCAGCTCTCGACGCCTCCTCAGAGAGAGTTCGGCGCGCGCTCGAGCAACGTCGCTTTCGCATTGGCGCGCGAGCGGCGTACGTCGCCTCGCGCTATCGCTCAGGAGTTGGCGGAGACCTTTCATCCCGACGAGTATCGGCTGCTGGGGCGCATCGAACCCGCCGGTGCCGGCTTCCTGAACGCATTCCTCAACGACGCCGCGTTTACTCAGGACGTCATCGGGGGCGTGCAGGCCGCCGGCGCTCATTACGGCCGCCGTCCGGACGCCGTGGCGCGAAGGGTGGTCATCGAGCACACCTCGGTCAATCCCAACAAGGAATGGCACATCGGGCACGCCCGGAACGCGGTCCTGGGCGACGTGCTCGTCAGGACGCTCCGGCTAGCCGGAGATGAGGTGGAGGTGCAGAACTACATCGACGACACCGGACTGCAGGCGGCCATGTCCATCGTCGGACTGGTGGATTTCCCCGAGCCGGAGCAACCTGACGAGAAATTCGACCACTATGCGGGCAGGCTCTACGTCAAGATCGCCGGTGAGTTGGGCTCGGAGAAGACGCTGAAGGAGCGTCTCGCCGAACTCGAACACGCGCCTGCGCTTTCCTCGTCCGAGCCCGTGAACGAGGCGGACAGCCTCCGGGCGCGGCTGGAAAACATCGCACGGCTGCAAAAACGAGCCGTCCAGGTTATGCACGGGCTGGAATCCGGAGAGTACCAACATCTCGTCCGCCAGATCCTCGACGCCCAGTTACTCACTGCTTACCGCCTCGGCGTGTTTTACAACCTCCTGGCGTGGGAGAGCGATCTTGTTGAATCACACCTATTCGGCGATGCGATCCAGCGCCTCGAGCAGTCCCCCTCCGTCACTCGTCCGGCGGAAGGGCGGTACGCGGGAGCGCTAGTGATCTGGACCGGCCAGCAGTCAGAGGAGGGAGAACCGAGGGCTGAAGTGCTGATCCGCTCCAACGGACTTCCCACCTACGTCGGCAAAGACATCGCGTATCACATGTGGAAGTTCCACCTCGTGCCGAACCGCCTGGGGTATGTGCCCTACGCCGAGGAGCCGAACGGGGAGACGTTGTGGTCGACGTCAGTCCACGGAGAACCGCGGCCGTCTCTCGCTCCTCAGCTGATCATCAACATCATCGCGGCTCACCAAAGCCAGGCGCAGGCGACGGTGAAGGATGCGTTGAGAGCTGCCGGGTTCGCGGAGGCCGCCGGCGACCTTGTCCACCTGGCATACGGCCTGGTGAAGGGAGAATTCGGCCATTTCAGTGGACGAGCCGGGACGGCGGTATCGGCAGACAGCGTGATTGACGAAGCGGTGCGCGTCGCTTACGACCGAGTTCGAGAGCGCCAGAGCGGGGAAATGGCCGACGTCGAGATGCGTGCCATTGCCGAAGCGGTCGGCGTCGGCGCGGTCCGTTACTTCATGGTGCAGTACAACCCGCAGCGCGAGATCACCTTCAATGTCGCCGACGTCGTCAGTTATGACGGCAACACGGCCCTCTATATCCAGTACGCGCTGGTGCGGATGCATGCCATCCTCCGCCGGGCCACCGGCGAGCGCGGTATTCCGCAGGAGGAGATCGCGGCGGCTAACCTCTGTCTGCTACAGCATGAGCAGGAGAGGCGCCTCATCTACCACCTGGCGCTCTATCCGTCGGCCGTCGCGGACGCCGCCCGCACCCTCTCGGTGAATCTGATCGCCGAGTACGCCTTCGATCTTGCCACAATCTTCAGCCAGTTTTACCGCGATTGCAGCGTCCTCGATGCCGCTCCAGAACTCCGCGCGGCCCGCCTGCAACTTGTCGCAACTGTACGTGACGTTCTGGCCAACGCCTGCTCTATCCTCGGCGTCCCGGTCATCGAGCGTCTCTAGACCCAGCCGAGCGCTCCGGCCAGAATCGCCGCCGCGCCAACGACGATCAGGATGCCGGCGAGGCGTGCCAACCGCTGGGCCGACGTTCCGTGCGTGATGAGCGCGACCCCCGCGACAATCGCCACCAGTCCGAAGGCAATGACGACAACCCGCCGCACGGGAGAGGAGGGCGCTCGACGCTCGTGGCGCTTCTGCCGCTGTCTCTCGGCGCGGCGCCGCGCTTTCCTCCCCGCCATCTAGAGACGTCAGGCTGCCCGGCGCATGGGCTTCTGTGACACCGCACTGCGGAGCACAAGGTCTCCGGGCCGAGAGCGGACCAGGCCCGAGCGCGCGCCGACATTCGCGTGTAGTTTTGCGCTCGGCGCCATGTCCGACTTTGCTCCCTGCGTCCCTATTTGTAGGACCAGGGCGAGCTTGGCGGCACCGCCTCGATCCAGGTCTGCCCGGGATTAAAGGCCACCAACCGGCCATGGCGGTCATAGAAGCGGAGCGGCGCGTTTTCGTTGGGCAAGCTCCACCTGCCCATGAGAACTCTCCCGTCCAGGAAGAAGAAGGCAGGACCGCTGCCGACGACAGGCAACGTTATGCTGCCGATGGTGGGACCGGCCGCCGGGTCCGCGACACCGTTGCCGATCTCCATCACGACAACGTTCGACGGCGCCAGCTGTTTACCCGTGGCGGCATCGATGTGCGGCGCGCCGCCTATGAACCGCAGATAGGTATTGGTGCGCAAGTCGTAGCGATACTGCACATCATACGGGGGCTGTGGCGCGGGATTCAGAGGGTCCTGAAAGTTGATGGTGATTGTTCCGTGATGTCCGTGTTTCGCCGCGGGATGCTTATGGGGCAAATACGCATTGGTGTACGCCCAATCCTGGTGATGCTTCGCCGCGTACGCACGGACCTTGTACGTGCTCGTGTACATGTTGTGCGGAGGGACACGGTCGGCTGACCGCCAGAAAAGGGGAGTGCCGGTGTTGGTGAGGCTGACCTCCCAATAGTTCTCATCGACATTGAAGACATCGCTCAGGGCGCGGAGGTGCGCCTGCGCGTCGTCGTTGCCGCCGACGTGGTCGAGGATCGCGTGGAAGGATGCCGCCCAGTGATCGAAGTAAATGCGCGTACTGCGCACCGGCCCGATCTTTGGCGCATCGTGTTCCAGGTATATCGCCATGAAGCGCGTGATTCCGCCCTCGGCCAGCGTCTCGATAACGGTACTCGCGGCGCCGAGCCCGGTCTGAGGTCGCGAGTCCGGATAGTAGTTCTCCACCATCACGGCGAGGGGGCGCCGCATGGCGCGTGATCGTGGCGTCGACTGGCCGTCGAGAGGCCCCGGCACGTACGGGGGAAGTTTGACCGAGGGGATTGATTTGGCGCCGACTGTCGTGGACACCGTCTGGGTGGATCCACCGCAGCCGGCGGTAAGAAGGACGAGCGCGCATCCGGCAACGGCGAGGAGAGAACGCAGCATGCAATACTCCTGGGTTTCTGGGACGCGAGAAGATACCATACCCATCGCGGACGGACCAATGCTTTGGCCGCATCCGCGGGCAAGCCGTAGACTCGGGCCGTATGGATCAGGAACTCGATATGACGTCCTTGCTCAATCTGGCGCGCTCGCCACGCAACGTCTGTTTCGCCTGCGGTCCGGGTAATCCCTGCGGCCTTCATCTCGAGTTCAGCAAGCAGGGCGGCATGGTTCGCGCCGCATTCACGCCCCGGATGGACCATGCGGGTTGGTCCGGAGTCGTCCATGGCGGAATACTGACGACGGCGCTGGATGAAGCCATGGCGTACGTTCTGTACTTCCGTGGCGTCCGCGCCATGACGGGGCGGTTGGACGTTCGGTTCCGGCGGCCGGTTGCCGTCGGAGATCGCCTTACGGTCGAGGCGGAGACGACACGAGAGGTGCGCAACGTCGTCGACGTGTCGGCGCGACTGTGCCGAACAGACACGGTCGTGGCCGAAGCTGAGGCCCGTTTCATGGTTCTTGGACCCCTGGTACCGGAAGATTTGATCCAGGATGCGGCTGGGGTCGGAAACGTGTAGGCTAGTTGTCGGAGGGCGGCGAGGTGAGTGACAACATTGCCACGTGCGACATCTGCGGGGGACCGCTCGGTCAACAGCGCTGGCGGGGCTTTCCTCCTATCTGCAGCCGGTGCGAGATGGAGAGCATCGCGGAAGTGCCCGGTCTCGACGGCCCGTACATCGACGCCTACAACCGCTTGCGTGACGTGCGCAATGCCCTGGCCGACGTGTTCCGAACGCTGGAGGAAGAGCGCATCCCGGCGACCGAGGGCGAGCCCATCGTCGAGATGATCGACCAAATCGAGGACCTGGCGCAGACGTTTCTCGACTCTGTTACTCCTCTGTCGGAGGCCGATCTGGAGTAGAGCCGGCGCGGGTCTGCTCCATTTCTCGCAGCTCCACACGGCGGATCTTGCCGCTGACTGTCTTGGGTAAATCGTCCACGTACTCGATCTCGCGCGGGTACTTGTACGGAGCCGTCACCCGTTTGACGTGATCCTGCAGCTCCTGGGTCAACTCCGGGCCACCGACGTAGCCGGGGGCAAGCGTGACAAATGCCTTCACGATCTGTCCTCGCTCGGGGTCGGGCTTCCCGACCACCGCCGCTTCTGCCACCGCGGGGTGCTCGATGAGGGCGCTCTCCACCTCGAACGGTCCGATCCGATAGGCGGCGCTCAAGATGACATCATCCGCCCGCCCCACAAACCAGAAGTAGCCATCTTCGTCGCGGTACGCTCGGTCGCCCGTGATGTAGTAATCGCCCCGAAACGCCCTGGCCGTCTCCAGCGGTGCGTGCCAGTATTCTTTGAACAGCCCGACCGGCCGGCGGGGATGGACCCGTATTCCGATGTCACCTTCCCGCCCGGGTGGTAGTGGCCGCGCGTCGTCTCCAACGACATCCAGAGTAAATCCGGGAGACGGCTTCCCCATCGACCCAGGCCGGATCTCCATGCCGGGAAAGTTGGCACAGACCACAACCGTCTCGGTCTGGCCGTATCCATCGCGTATCGTGATGCCCGTCGCCTCACGCCAGGCGCCGATCACTTCCGGATTCAACGGCTCACCGGCGGCGACGCAGCTTTGCAGCGCCGGATACGTGTAGTCTCGGAGCGGCTGCTGAACGAGCAACCGATAGACGGTTGGCGCGCCGCAGAAGCTCGTGATCGGATAACGGCCGAATTGGGAGAGGAGACCAGCAGGATCAGGCTTGCCGTACTGCCGATGCACAAAGACCCCAGCGCCCACACTCCAAGGACCGAACAGGGAACTCCATGCGGCCTTGGCCCATCCCGTGTCCGAGAAATTCCAGTGCAGATCATTCGGGCCGAGCGCCAGCCAGAACTTGCCGGTTATGAAATGGCCGATGCCGTATGAGGCATGCGTGTGTAGCACCATCTTGGGATAGCCGGTAGTGCCGGAGGTGAAGTACAAGATCGCCGGCTCGTCGCTCCGCGTTCGGACCGGCTCAAAAGCCGCGGAGCCTTCGCTCACCACCTCGTCGTAGCTGACCCATCCATCGCGGCCACCGACGACCACCCGCACCGCTTCGCGTCCTCCCAGCGCTTCCTCCGCCCGATCCACGATGGTCTCGTCGACAATGATCGCCCGCACTTCCGCCAGGTCCACACGGTAAGAGATGTCACGTGCCGTCAACTGCGAGGTACCGGGCACGACCACCGCTCCCAGTTTCAGGAGCGCCATGAATGTCTCCCACCACTCGGGCCGCGGCGGGATGATGACGAGAACGCGATCACCGCGCTTGACGCCGGCGCGTTGCAGACCTGAGGCGAGGCGGGACGACCGAGAAGCGAAGTGCTCAAAGCTAAGGTCGCGCTCCTCGCCACGTTCATCGGTCCACATCATGGCCCGATGACTGGGATCCTGAGCCCAGGATCCCACCACATCAACGGCGAAGTTAAAGTCCTCCGGCACGTCCAGCTGAAGTTCTCGCTGGACGCGGTCGTACGCTGTCAATCCCTGGGTCACGGCGCTCCCTCCTCTCGCATGCCGGCCACAAGCCGCTCGCGCAGATCGCGTGGCAGCATCTCGGTCTGAATCGCTCGTCCCCGCTCGTCGAGGCGAGCCCAGACCCGGACCTCAAACCCAATGCAGACTTCGTGGCCTTCGTGTCGTACTGTGTGTTGAACGCGAAAACTCCGCGAGCGCACTTCTGTCACCGCCGAGGTGATTTCGACACAGTCGTCGTACCGCACCGGGCCCCGGAATGTCGCGCCGGTCTCGACCAGTGGAATCGCATAGCCTTCCTCGAGATGGAGCGCGATCGTCCACCCCAATGAGCGGAACAAGTCGTGGGTCGCCTGATCAAACCAGCGATAGTAGTTGGGGTAGAAAAGGATCCCTGCCGGATCAGCCTCCCCGAACTCAACGCGGCGCCGGACCGAGTTCTGGGCCATACCGGGATTGTAGCGCTGCCGGCTAGTCGGGCGATGACGCGCCAGGTGCCCCTAGATGCCGACGAACTGCAGGCTGACGCGGCGTGCTTTGGGCCGGTCGAGCTCGATAAGAAAGACCCGCTGCCATCTCCCAAGCTGCAGGCGTCCCCCGAGGACCGGCACCGTTTCCGAGGTACTCAGCATCAGGTGCTGGCAGTGTGAGTGCGCGTTCGGGCACTCATCTTCTTCCATGTTGACGGTGCGGACATCGAAGTTGTTGTGGCAGTAATCGCGGTCGAGCGGCGCCACCTCAGATAAGAAGCGGGCCATATCCTTGAGCAACTCGGGCTCGCACTCGTTGATCTTGATGGCCGCTGTCGTATGGTTGGAAAAGATGACCGCGATCCCGTTCTCGATACCAGACCGGCTGAGAGCGCTCGCTACGTCGTCCGTTATGTCAATGAATTGGGGAGCCTGGTCGGTGTCGTAGGCCAGCGTTTCGTGCTGGACACGAAAGGATCCTACACCGGGGTGTAGCTGCTGCTCGATCATGGGGTCGGGACGTCGCCTCCTCGGAACCGCGCGGGGCGCGTGTCCGCAGCCCGCCTACTATCTTCTGCAGAATACCATGTCATTTCGTGCGCCCTTATTCGATGCGCGCGAGAGTCTGGCCGCTCTCAACGGTCTCGCCGACCGAGGCAGAGACGGCGGTCAAGGTGCCCGAGCGGTGGGCGACAACTTCATTCTCCATCTTCATTGCCTCGATGACGACCAGCGTCTCGCCCTGCTCCACCTGCTCTCCCACTTCTTTACGGACCGAGACCACCGTTCCGTGCATGGGACTGGTCACGTCAGCGGCGGCGCGGCCGGCGGCCGAGCGCTGCCGCTGACGCAACGGGGTTGCCGGGCGTTCAACGTCGCGCTCGGCAATCCGAACTCGAAATGCCTTGCGGTTGACGTCGACGTCAAAGACTCGACCCTCGGTGTGGGCAACCGGCTCCAGCGGAGGCAGAGCGGGGGCCGGTGACGGGCCCAACTCGCAGATCATCTGCTCAAGCTCCGGCAGATGTTCGTCAACAAAAGTGGTCCCAACGTCGCCATTCACAAATTTTGGGTGCCGGAGAACCGCGCGGGCAAAGTCGATGGTCGTGGCCGGGCCGTCGATCACGTATTCGCCGAGAGCGCGCAACGTGCGCCGCCGCGCAAGATCCCGGGTCGGCGCCCAGCCGATGACCTTGGATACGAGCGAATCATAGGCGGAGGGAATCGTGAAACCGGCGTAGACTCCGGCGTCGGTGCGCACTCCTGGCCCTCCCGGCGCCAGATACCGCGTAATGCGAGTCGGCGTCGGGGCGAAGCCTCGGAGCGGATCTTCGGCATTGACGCGGATCTCAATCGCATGGCCATCCGGATCGAGGATGTCGCTTCGAATGGTGATGGGCTCGCCGGCCGCGGCCAGAATCATCTCCCGTATGAGGTCGGTCCCTGTTATGCGCTCCGTGACCCCGTGCTCCACCTGGATTCGCGTGTTCATCTCCAGGAAGAAGAAATCGCCGTCTCGTGTCACCAGAAACTCGACGGTGCCCGCGCTCGAGTAGTTGACACTCCGCGCCACGCGCAGCGCCATCTCCCCCATGCGTGCCCTCAGGTCCCGATCCACGACCGGGCTGGGAGCCTCTTCGATCAGCTTCTGATGGCGCCGCTGCACGGAGCAATCACGCTCTCCCAGGTGGACCAGGTGCCCGAGCTTATCGCCCAGTACCTGGATCTCGACGTGCCGCGGCTCGGGAAAGTAGCGCTCCAGGTAGACGGTGGGATTCTTGAAGTAGGCATCGGCCTCCCGCCGCGCCGCCGCAACCGCCTCAGTCATCTGGTCGGCACCGGGAACCACCCGGATGCCGCGTCCGCCGCCTCCACCGGCCGCTTTAACCGCGACCGGATATCCGATCTCTGCCGCCGCCTGCACGGCCTCCTCGGGAGACACGGGGCCCGGGGTGCCGGGCACGACCGGCACGCCGAGATCGCGAGCGATTCGCCGCGCCTCAACCTTGTCTCCCATGAGCCGAATCGCCCGGGGCGTCGGGCCGATGAACGTGAATCCCGCATCGGCAACGGCTTGCGCAAACTCCGCATTTTCCGAGAGGAATCCATAGCCGGGGTGGATGCCGTCAACGCATGCCTCGCGAGCCACGCTCAGGATCGCGTCGACGTTGAGGTAGCTCTCGAGCGGCGGAGCGGGACCAAGGCGGAACGCCTCATCCGCTTCCAGAACGAAGAGAGCATCGCGGTCGGCGTCGGAAAACGCCGCGACGGAGCAGATGTCCATCTCCCGAAGGGTGCGCACGATGCGCAGCGCGATCTCGCCACGATTCGCGACCAAAACCCTCCGAAACACTACCCCTCCCACCCCCGGCCGAAGGTGATCTCGGCCGAACGGCCCACTGCCTCGAGCCGCGCCGCCCGGAGCCATCGGTCAGTGGGCCCGGCCTCCAGCGTCTCGCTTTGCTCCTGCAAATACAGTCTGATGGCCGTGAGGACTGCCGCCGCCTCCTCCGCCGTCGCGCTCCCCGTAAAAGATGCGTTGGGGTCGCTCACAGCGGAATGTTTCCATGTTTTTTCGGCGGAAGGGACTCCCTTTTCGTGAGCGTCATGCGCAGGGCCCGAATGAGGGCAGAGCGCGTCCGCTCCGGCGCGATGATCTCGTCGATGTATCCGCGCGAGGCCGCCGTGAACGGATTGGCGAAACGGTCCGTGTACTCGCGAGTCAATTCCTGGATAAGACGCCGCGGATCACCAGTTTGTGAGATCTCCCGCCGGTGCATGATCTTCACGGCTGCCTCCGGACCCATGACCGCAATTTCCGCCGTCGGCCAGGCCAGGTTAACGTCCGCACCGATATGCTTCGAGGACATGACGTCGTAGGCGCCTCCGTACGCCTTTCGGGTGATCACGGTGAGTTTTGGCACCGTCGCTTCCGCGAAAGCAAATAACAACTTGGCGCCGTGACGGATGATGCCTCCGTACTCCTGGTCTGTTCCCGGCAAAAACCCGGGCACATCGACGAACGTCACAAGCGGGATGTTGAAGGCATCGCAGAACCGGACGAAGCGCGCGGCCTTGCTCGACGAGTTGATGTCTAGAACGCCGGCGAGAAAGCGCGGCTGATTGGCCACAATGCCGACCGGATACCCGTCGAGCCGGGCGAATCCCACCACGATGTTCTGCGCATACGACTCCTGCACTTCGAAGAAGTCCTCGACATCCACCACCTCGTGGATGATGTCCTTTATGTCGTAGGGCTTGGCGGGTGACTCCGGAATGATGCCGGCCAACATCGGACTCTCTCTGTCCGGGTCGTCTTCCGGCTCGACACGCGGCGGATCCTGGAGGTTGTTGGAGGGTATGAATCCGAGTAGGCGCCGGACGTCGGCAAAGGTATCTTCCTCGCTCGCGCCGGCGAAGTGCGCTACCCCGCTGCGCGTGGCGTGCGTGTCCGTCCCGCCCAGTTGTTCGTGCGTCACTTCCTCTCCGGTCACGGTAGCCACAACATCCGGGCCGGTAATGTACATATACGAGATCCCGCGCACCATGAAAATGAAGTCGGTGATTGCGGGGGAATACACCGCTCCGCCCGCCGACGGACCAGCGATCACCGAGATCTGCGGAACGACACCGGACGCGCGAACGTTGCGCCAGAAGATATCGGCATATCCGCCGAGCGCCACGACTCCTTCCTGGATGCGCGCGCCTCCGGAATCGTTGATACCGATAATCGGCGCGCCCGTTTTCATCGCCAGATCCATGATCTTCACGATCTTCTCGGCGTGAACTTCCCCGAGGGAGCCACCCAGGACCGTGAAGTCCTGCGAGAACACGAAGACCTGACGTCCGTCGATCGCACCCCACCCGGTGACGACGCCATCTCCCAGGAATCGCTTGTCCGGCTCCAGCTGCTCGGAGCGAGCCGCCGCGAATCTGTCCAGTTCGACAAAGCTTTCCGGGTCCAGGAGGAGCTCTACCCGCTCGCGTGCCGTCAGCTTGGCGCGCTCGTGCTGGCGCGCCTCTGCGTCCGCCCCGCCCGGGTGCTCGGCAATCTCGTCAAGGCGTGCCAGACGCTCAGCCGGGCTTTCGAAGGTCGACCGCGCGCTATCCGTCGTCATGTGGCCACTACAGGCTCACCCCGCTTTGGGTATGCGGCGCGGGGTTGAGGAAAGTACCGAACACGCTTCGTAGCGTCGCCGAGACTTCGCCGATCGTCGCATACACGGCATGCGCGTCCTTGATCGGGTAGAGGAGGTTGTCGTCCCCGCGGGCAGCATCGGCCAGCCTCCGCAAGGCCGACGCAACGGCGCCGTCATCGCGCTCCGCCCGCAGACGTTCCAATCCTTCCACTTGCCGCCGTTCCAGCTCCGGGTTTGGCTCGAGCACCTCGATGCGCTCGACTTCAGCCTGCCGGTAGCGATTAACCCCGACAACCGTGCGCCGGCCGGACTCGATGGCCCGCTGCTGTCGGTACGCCGCCTCTTCGATCTCCGCTTGCACGTACCCCGCCTCGATCGCGGCAATTGCCCCGCCACGCTCCTCGACTTGCTCGATGAGCTCCCGCGCCTGCCGGACCATGGAGTCAGTCAGGTACTCGATCACATACGCCCCGCCGAAAGGATCGGCGACGGCCGGAACTCCGGTCTCGTCTGCGATGATCTGTTGCGTCCGCAGCGCCAGTGTCGCGGCCTGCTCTGTCGGCAAGGCAAGCGCTTCGTCGTAGCCGTTGGTGTGCAAGCTCTGCGTGCCGCCCAACACGGCGCTGAGAGCCTGCAGCGCGACGCGGACCACGTTATTGAGCGGCTGTTGAGCGGTGAGCGTCGACCCGCCGGTCTGGGTATGGAACCTCAGGAGCAGCGAGCGCGGATTGTGGGCTTCGAAGCGGTCCCGCATGATTTCAGCCCACAACTGGCGCGCCGCGCGAAACTTCGCTACTTCCTCGAGAAAGTCGCTGTGTGCATTGAAAAAGAACGACAGGCGCGGGGCGAAGTCGTCCACGGCGAGACCGGCATCGATCGCCGACTGCACATACGCGATAGCGTTGGCCAGCGTGAAAGCGATTTCCTGCACGGCGGTGGAACCGGCCTCGCGCATGTGGTATCCGCTGATGCTGATCGTATTCCAGCTCGGAATCTCCTGGCGGGCGTAGGCCATGAGGTCGGTAACGAGTCGCATCGACGGGCGCGGCGGATAAATATAGGTGCCGCGCGCCGCGTACTCCTTCAGAATGTCGTTCTGAACGGTGCCGTTTAACTGGTGTCCGGCGACACCCTTCCGCTCACCGGCCAGTTGATAGAGAACGAGCAGAGATGAAGCGGTGGCATTGATGGTCATCGACGTACTGACGGCATCGAGCGGAATGCCCTCGAGCAGCGTCTCCATATCAAGCAGGCTGTCGATCGCCACTCCGACGCGGCCCACCTCTCCCGTTGCTCGGGGACTGTCCGAGTCGTAGCCCATCTGCGTGGGCAGATCGAACGCGACAGACAAACCGGTCTGACCCTGTTCCAGAAGAAAGCGAAAGCGCTCGTTCGTCTCCTGCGCCGTGCCGAAGCCCGAGTACTGCCGCATGGTCCAGAGACGCCGGCGATACATGTCGGTGTGGATGCCGCGTGTGAACGGGTAGCGGCCGGGCGGGGGTTTGGCTGTTCCCGCGCCCTGGTCGTAGAACGCGGCCAGCGGAATCCCGGAAGGTGTCTCGACAGGCTGCTCAGCGGCTGACATGAGCGCGCGCTACGTCGCTGCTCCCAGGCGCCGAGCAGCCAGATCCGCTACCTCTGCAATCGTGTTGGCGACCGGCACGCCAACCTTCTCAAAAGCCTGGACCTTGTGCTCCGGTCCTCCCTGGCCCCCGGTGATGATGGCTCCGGCGTGTCCCATCCGCTTTCCGGGGGGTGCCGTCCGTCCCGAAATGAACGCGACCACGGGCTTGGAACCGTGATCGCCGATGTATCGAGCCGCATCCTCCTCATCGGTCCCACCGATTTCGCCGATGAGCACGATGAGGTGGGTATCGGGGTCGGCATTGAATAGCTCCAGAGCGTCCGTGAAGGACGTTCCGATAATGGGATCTCCCCCGATGCCGAGCACGGTACTCTGTCCGATATTGCGCGACGAGAGCTCGTTGACCATCTCGTAGGTCAGGGTTCCGCTGCGCGATACCACGCCGACGTTGCCCTCTTTGAACAACTGGTTCGGCATGATGCCCACCTTGGACTTGCCGGCGCTCACCAGACCCGGGCAGTTGGGCCCGATCAATCGCAGGCCACGGTCCTTCACGTAGCGGTAAGCGCGCGCCTCGTCATGTATAGGGGTTCTCTCGGTGATGGCGACGATGAGCGGAATGCCGGCGTCCGCCGCCTCCATCACGGCATCGGCGCTTCCGGGCCCGGGGACAAAGCTGACCGAGCAATTGGGAGAGGTCTTTTCTATCGCTTCCCGCATCGTGTCGAAGACCGGCACGCCATCGACCTCCGTCCCGCCCTTTCCCGGCGTCACCCCCGCGACCACCTGGGTACCGAACTTCTTCATCTGGTCGGCGTGAAAGCTTCCCTCGCGGCCCGTCAGTCCCTGCACGACCACCCGCGTGTTCTGATCGATCAAGATCGACATGTTTACTGGCCTCCCACCGGTGCCGCATGCTTTTCATGCACCTGGCGGATGATGGTCGTTGCCGCGGCATCGAGGCTCGGTTCGGGCGTGAAGGGGGAGTCTTCCAGGAGTTTGCGTCCTTCTGCCTCGCGGGTGCCGGCAATACGGATGGCGATCGGAACTTTGATGTCCATCGTGCTCGCCGCTTCGAGGAGCCCCCGCGCGACTTCATCGCCGCGCGTGATGCCTCCGAAGATGTTCATGACAATACCCTCGACTTTGGGGTCCATCAGCACGATCTGAATCGCCTGCCGCACCACTTCCGCCCGTGCCCCGCCGCTCACATCCAGAAAGTTGGCCGGCTGCCCGCCGAGTCGCCGCACGGCGTCCATGGTCATCATGGCGAGGCCCGCGCCGTTGGCGATGATCCCGATATTCCCGTCCAGCTTCACGTACGGGACGTTGTGTTCGGCAGCGTAGCGCTCCACCGAATCGTTGATGGACTCCGCCTCGTACTGGGCTAAATCGGGGTGGCGGAACAAAGCCGAGTCGTCGATGTCGATTTTGGCATCGGCCGCGATGGCGTTGCCCGCATCGGTCACCGCGAGGGGATTGACCTCTGCCAACATGGCGTCCTTGTCTTGCGTCACCCGCCAGAGCCCGCCCAGAATGCCCTGCAGCCCTTTGAATGCACCGCGATCAAAATCGGCCCGAAACATGGCGTCGCGAATTTGGTAGGCGAGGAGACCGAAGCTTGGGTCTATGGGGACCTTGATGATGGCATCGGGATGCTCGGCGGCTACCTCCTCGATGTCGACGCCTCCCATCGAGCTCAGCATGAGCACGAATTGACGTCGCGCGCGATCAAGGGTGATCCCCGCGTAATACTCTTTCGCGATCTTCTGCTGCTGTTCTACCAGCACCTTCTCGACGGTCAGCCCCTTGATGTCCATTCCCAGGATCTGCTGTGCCACCTGCCGTGCGTCCTCCGGCGTGTCGGCCAGCTTGATGCCTCCTGCCTTGCCACGTCCGCCAACCAACACCTGGGCTTTGACTGCAACCGGTCCGAGCCGCCGCGCGATCTCCTCCACCTGATCGACCGATTCGGCCACCTGACCGTGGGGCACCGGGACCCCCGCCTTCCGGAGAAGATCCTTCGAGACATACTCCTGCAATTTCATGCGGTCTCCGACCTCCCGTTCATCAGCCGTCCGGCGGTGCCTCGCGGATAACGGCTACATCCTTATACCGCATCCCTGGCTGCGGCGGTCCGGCGGCGCAACCGTTGCTACAATCCGGCAACGGGCAGATGGCGATGGGGAGACGTGGCAGGTCATGGTGATCGACCGGGTAGCGCTGGAATCGATCCTGGCCCGAGTCCAGAAGCCGGCCCGTTACACGGGCGGTGAATGGAATGCCGTCCACAAGGACCACGCCGCGACTCGGCTGCGCATCCTGTTGAGCTACCCGGATGCGTACGAGGTGGGCGTGTCCAATCAGGGGGTGCAGATCCTCTACAGCATCCTGAACCAGCGCCCCGACTACGTCTGCGAGCGCGTCTACGCTCCGTGGCCCGACATGGAAGCCGAACTGCGTGCCCACCAGCTCCCGCTCTTCAGCCTGGAGAGCAAGACGCCGTGCCGCGACTTCGACATCATCGGCTTCTCCCTGGGCTACGAGACGGTCTACACCAATGTACTGACGATGCTCGACCTGAGCGGCATCCCGCTTCGCGCCGAGCAACGCGACAGCCGGCACCCACTCGTTGTCGCCGGCGGTCATAGCGCTTTCAACCCTGAGCCGATGTCCGCGTTCATCGATGCGTTTTGTATCGGCGATGGAGAGGAGGCGATGCAGGATCTCGCCGATCTGGTCGCAACGGATCCCGGGCAGGATCGACAGCGCCTGCTCCGGAAAATCGCTGAATTGCCGGGCTGGTATGTCCCGTCGCACTATGCGGTGAGCTACCACGCGGACGGTACCCCGGCGGTCATCGAGGGCAAAAGGGTGGCCAAACGATACGTTGCGGAGCTGCGCCGCGAATGGTATCCCGCGGCGCCCGTCGTCCCCTCGGTACGCCCGGTCCATGGCCGGGCGCAGGTAGAAATTGTTCGGGGGTGCACGCGAGGCTGCCGATTCTGTCAGGCGGGCATGGTCACCCGCCCCGTCCGCGAGCGATCGGCGGCCCAGATCCGAGAGCTGGCCGCCGAGGCGTTGTCGTCCACCGGCTACGACGAGCTCTCTCTGCTTTCGCTCTCCAGCAGCGACCACAGCGAGATCGAAGAGATCGCACGTAACGCGGCTCAGGAATATTGCGCGGACGGCGTCGCTGTGGCCTTGCCTTCGCTCCGCATCGAGTCGTTTTCGGTTGGACTCGCCGATGCGGTTCGGGAGGGCAAGAGGGCCGGCTTCACCTTCGCTCCGGAAGCCGCCACCGAGCGGCTGCGCCGCGTAATTAACAAAGTGATCCCCGATGAAAAGCTTCTCGCGACGGCGGATGTCGTGTTCTCGCGGGGCTGGCGCACCGTCAAGCTCTATTTCATGATCGGGCTTCCCACCGAGACTGATGATGATGTTGTCGCCATTTGCCGGCTCGCGAAGCGCGTGCTCGACGTCGGCCGCTCGTACCACGGGCGTGCGGCTCGGGTCCACGTCGGAGTGTCGACCTTCGTGCCGAAGCCGCACACTCCTTTCCAGTGGGCCGCGCAAGCGGACCGCGATACCATCGGCCGGCAGCAGGAAATTCTGCGGCGCGAAGGGCGGGCGCAGGGACTCAAGATTGACTGGAACGACATGGATGCCAGCGAACTCGAGGCGTTGCTTTCCCGTGGCGATCGCCGACTCAGCGACGTCATCGAGCGGGCGTGGCAGCTGGGTACGCGATTCGACGGGTGGCGCGAGTGGTTCCGGTGGGATGCGTGGCAACAGGCCCTCGACGAGCGTGGTCTAAGCCTCGACTGGTATTGCCATCGGGAGCGGGCGCGCCATGAGACCCTGCCATGGTCCCACATCGACGCCGGTCCCAGCCCGGAATTTCTCTGGTCGGAGTACGAGAAGTCCCTGCAAGCGGGTATGACGGACGACTGCCGCTACGGCCGTTGCGTCAAGTGTGGTATCAACCCGCGGGACTGCGGCGACGCGCACCGGATCCGGAAGACGATCCGGCTGGAGTTGAAACGCGAGCGGCGCGTCGGCGCGAGCTGACGGGCCTCAGAAACTGCGGCGCGACAGCACGGTGTCGGCGGCGGCGGCGACAACGGCGCCGCCAAGAAGAACGACCGGGGACCAGAGGTGGGCGGCGAGCGTGGCGCCGTTCAGAACGGCAAACGCGCCCAGCAAAATACCCCGACGAACACTACCGGAGAGCGAGGGCGCCGTGCCGAACCGCCGCTCGGCTGCGTACGCAACAAGGGCGCCCGTCGATGCCAGCGCGAGGCCGAACGGAAGGAAAAAGGCCAGGTAGGTGAGCAGACGGGCCGGCGGCAAGGTGAGGACAACGAGTGCCCATAATGCCCACGCGGCGAGCGCAACGACTGCCAGAGCCGCCAGATAATGTCGGTCCGGCGACAGGCGCCGGCGCGAGGTTTTTCGCCGGCGAACGTCTCCGAGGTAGATGATTCGTCCGGCTTCGTCTCGGTCTCTGTCATCCAGCGTCGGTCGCATCGCCTTCCTGTCCGCGTCGGTACGAGCTAACTATACCCAGGAAACAGGACAGCCTCAAGACCCCGAGGGCCGAATTGCCCATTCGAAGTACCTGCTCCCGGCCGGTAGGTCCTGCCACGGTAGAATCCTTTGATTCCCTAGCCGGTGCCGCACAATCATGACAGAGCAGTTTCCAATCTACCTCCACAACACGCTGGGCCGACGGGTTGAAGAGTTTCAGCCACAGAATCCGGATGAGGTCCTGGTCTACACCTGTGGTCCGACCGTGTACAGCTATCAGCACATCGGTAATTTCCGCGCCTTCCTCTTCGCGGACACCTTGCGCCGCGTTCTCGAATACAACGGCTATCGGGTGCGCCACGTGCGCAACATTACAGATGTCGGACACCTCACGAACGAGACCCTCGGCACAGGTGTGGACAAGATGGAGGCAGCGGCTCGGCGGGAGAATCTGACGCCGCGTGAGATTGCCGACCACTTTACCGAGATCTTTCACCGCGACCAGGCCCTCCTGAACATTCTTGAACCGACCGCCGAACCTCGCGCCACGGAGTACATCCCTCAGATGATCTCGCTCACCGAGCGCCTCATCGGGCGCGGGTACGGATACTGCGTCAAGGGAGATGTCTACTACGACGTCGACAAGTTTCCCTCCTACGGGATGCTCTCCGGAAATACAGTGGAGGACTTGATCGCAGGGGCGCGCGTTGAAGTCGGAGAGGGAAAGCGCTCCCCGGCCGATTTCGCTCTGTGGAAGGCCGCGGCGCCGGACAAGCTGATGCGATACGAGAGCCCCTGGGGAATGGGTGTCCCGGGGTGGCATCTCGAGTGTTCCGCTATGGCACTTGACCTTCTTGGCGAGACGCTCGACATTCATACCGGTGGCGAGGACCACGTCTTTCCGCATCATGAGGACGAGATCGCGCAGAGCGAAGGAGCAACCGGCAAGAGATTTGCCCGGTACTGGTTGCACAATGCGTTTCTTCAGCTAAGCGGTGCCGAAAAAATGTCGAAGTCGGTCGGGAACATCTTGACCGTCGGAGACCTGGCCGAGCGCGGCATCCACCCGCTGTCGTACCGGTACTTCACGTACCAGGCCCATTACCGCACACCCCAGAACTTCACCTGGGAGGCGTTGGAAGCGGCCCAGACCGCTCTGTACCGCATTTACGACCAGGTGGCCGACTTGCTCCAATCATCCGAGCCCGCCGGCCTGACGGAGTCCGGTGCAGCGGTGAGGAATGCGTTCCGTGAGGCGATCAATAACGACCTGGCCCTGCCGGAAGCGGTAGCGGTCCTGAACACGATGCTCAGCAACAGCACGCTTCCGCCTGAGGACAAGCTCTCCCTTCTCGACGACTTCGACCGCGTGCTGGCGCTCGATTTGCTGGCCGTGGGCCGGGGGCTGATCGTGGCTGGTCCTGCCGAGAGGGAGATCCTGGACCGGCGCGCCCAGGCACGCGCCGAACGAGACTGGGCTCTCTCCGACGAGCTGCGGAGCAAGTTGGCCGCCGGTGGTCTCGACGTGAAGGATACGGCGCAGGGACAGCGGTGGACGCGCAGCGACGTGCTACCGCGCGTACAGGCGCCGCAGACCGGCGCCGGCCACTAGACCGGCGGGAGCCGCTGCCGCGCCGCCGGCGGCCAGCCCGAGGAGTGCCGCTAAGGGATAGACGGCGACCGTGGCTACCTGGGCGATTGTGTCCGCAGGGGACACGCCGTACGATGCAATGTAGAGCCCCGTGACCGATGCGAGCAGAGCCGCGCCGGTCAAGCCCCCCGCTACCGCGAATGCCAGGGCGGAGAAGAGGACGGGATGGGAAGCCCCGGCGCGGACTCGCCGGCACGCCGACGACCCGGCCAGCAGTCCGGTGAGCACGGCGACGGCGACCGGCAGGAGCGCGAGTGGCCTGGCGCCGCCCGGCAGATTCGCCGTTGCCCACTCGGTTCCTTGCCACGTCAGATCACCCATGAGGAACCCGATCAAGAGGCCGAAGGGGAATGTCACGCGCCAATACTACTCGCTCTGCCTGACCCTTTGCTGGGACCATCCGGCGGACGGGCTAGACTGGGTCGCGCCGGGCGAACCGGTGCTGGAAGATCAGGAGAAGGAATGAACAAGCGAAAAAAGGTAGCGTGGCACAAGCGTCTGAAGGCAGAGCGAAAGAAAGAGGAGAGGCGGCGCGCGGAGGCGACGCCGACACCGCCTAGGGCCGGCAGGGGTGGATCGCGTTCAGGATCCGCAACGCCTGCCGTGCCGTCTTAACGGGCACCACGCGAACATTGTGCGCGTGGGCGCGAGCCGGATTGACGTTGTCCGGATAGTCGGGAACCAGAAAGAGCACCGCTCCTTTTTGCTCCGCCGCCACGACCTTCTGGGGAGCTCCGCCGATCGCGTACACGCTGCCGTCTGGCTCGATTTCACCGGTGCCGGCAATTCGGCAGCCGTGGGCGAGGTCGCGATGTTCGAGCCGCTCCACCAAACCGAGCGTGAACATGAGGCCGCCTGAGGGGCCGCCAATGTCACCCGGATTGATGTTGATCGAGACGGGCATGTGGATGCGATTCTGCGCCTCGATGCCGATCACTGCCTTGCCCGAGACGGACTTCGTGGGGACGTGAAGCAGCACTTTCTTCGCGTGCCGGACCACACTCAGGGTCACGACGGAACCGGGCCGCCGCGCCTTGATGACCGCCGACACCGCTTCGATCGTCGGGGTCGCTGACCCGTCTACTCCCTCAATGATGTCTCCCACGTGCACCTTCCCGTCCGCCGGGTAGTGGGGGAGTACCAGGACCACGACGGGACCGTTCAGATAGGATAACCGGTAACCCGCCAGACGGAGCGCCACGATCTCGGCTGTCTGAATACTCTGGCGCATGAGCTGGTTGTTGAGCTCCTCGTACTGCGCGTTCGAGAGATTCCCCGACACCGCCTGCGCCTTGTCGAGCTCGGTGTTGGGCTGGGTCTCCCAATACAGCTTCTCCAGCAGGTGGTCGACCGGAATCACTCCGACGTCAACCATGTACAGCCGGCCGGCCCCCTTGGGGGGCGGGTACCCTTTCATGTGAATAAATCGTTGAACGGGTAGCGCGTCACCGGGAACAATGGCGTAGTAGTGAACCGGGACAAGCTCCAGGGCTCCGGCCGCCGCCGCCAACACGACGAGCACGACCGTGACCACACGAGACCAGATCCGCGTCCCGCCGGCGGGCACGATATTAACCGGCGAGGACATCCGGACTCCCGGCCCGCGTGAGCGGCGCGTGAAAAAGCTGGACTCGCTGCCGACCCACCTCATCAAACTCGACAGTCACCAGCGTATTTCGTCCACTTCCCTCAACGGCCACGACCGTGCCCGGCCCCAAGCGGACGTGGACCACGCGTTCCCCGAGCTTCACGGAGGTAAGGCGAGGTTTGGCGCTCCGGCGGGGAGAAAGCCGCACCGTCACATGACGGCCCATCTCAGCGACGAATCGGCTGCGCTCTCCGAGCAGCGCGTGACCCCCCAGAAACCGTGTATACGCGTGAGTCAAAGCGAGCCTTCTCCGGGCTCGCGTCATGCCGACGTAGCACAGACGTCTCTCCTCCTCCACGCCTCCAGGACGATCGAGAGCGCGGCGGTGAGGGAGCAGTCCCTCTTCGAGTCCTGCCAGGAAGACGACATCAAACTCCAACCCCTTCGCGGCATGGAGCGTCATCAGCGCCACCCCGCCCCGGGCCGGCTCGTCACTAAGGGTGAGGCGATCTATGAGGTCATGGAGCGAGGCGCGCCCCATATCTCGCACGATGGATTGCAGCTCCTGCAGATTTTCCATTATCGAGTCTGTCTCATCCTCGGTTGCGGCCACGAGGTCGGTCGCGCACCACGCGGCCCGCTCGACGACCACGGCAAGTGGCTCAGTGCGAAGTGCTCGTAGCTCTCGCAGCGCCTGGGCGAGGCGAGACAGTTGGAACGCCGCCGCCTGCGGGACGCCCTCGGGGTTCGCCCACACCTCATCCCAGGGCCGGTCCTCTGCCTGCCTCCGGAGGGCATCGAGGCGACGCGAACCCACCCCCGTGACCGTCGATGTCAGATACTCGGCCGCCTCGTCATCGGGTCCAAGCGTCAATCGGAGCCACGCCAGCGCCCGCCGAATCTCCGGACGCTCGTAGAATCGGCGTCCGGCATGAACATGATAGGCAAGTCCGCGTCGTATCAGAGCGTCCTCGATGGCCCGTGACTGGGCGTTGGTACGGTAGAGGACGGCGATGTGGGCGAGGGGCACGCCCTGCCCGGCCTCACGCGCAATTTCGTCCGCGATCCAAGCCGCCTCTTCCTTCTCATCATCGGCGGCGAGGCAAACCACTTCCGCTCCTGCATCGTTCGGCGTCCGGAGCGACAGCCCGAGCCGTCCTGGATTGTGCTCAATCAGCGCACCCGCCGCGCGGACGATGCGCTTTGCGCACCGGTAGGACTCCTCGAGACGAATAATCGTCGCGGCGGGGAAATCGTCCAGGAACCGGCTCGTCGTGCCACTGTCTGCATATCTCCACCCGTAGATGGCCTGGTCTTCGTCGCCGACGGCCGTGAGGAGGTCGTGGGGCGGCGCCAGCAGGCGTACGAGTTCCTGCTGGACTCGATTCGTGTCTTGATACTCATCGATGAGGACTTCCTCGTACTGGCGCCGGCACCGATCACGAACGCTTTCGTCCGTTCGAAGGAGTTGCACCGAAAGGGCAAGCAGGTCGTCAAGATCAAGAGCAGAGGCAGACCGCAAACCCGATGCGTAGCCTCGAGCATACTCCACCAACGCGCCCTGCTCGACACCGTACTCTCGCACGACCGTAGGGAGCGGCGCGCCGTTCTTGAGCGCCGAGAGGGCATGCGCAACGCGGGTAACCTGGGGCGGGGGGAGATTCAGGCAAACCGCCAAGACGTGCCGCGCCTCGCCGGCGCTCAGCAAGCGAAAATCACGGTCGATGCCCATGCGGTTTGCGTACCGGCGGAGCAGAGCCTGGGCGGCCCAGTGAAAGGTCCCGAGCCGGAGACCGTGCTCGTCACCAACCAACTGTCCGACGCGGGTTCGCATCTCTCCCGCCGCCCGATTCGTGAAGGTCAGTCCTAAGATGCGCTCGGGCGGCATCCCGTTCGCGATGAGCCGAGCGATCCTCAGGGTGATGACCCGTGTCTTTCCCGTACCGGGGCCGGACAGGACCAGCAGGGGACCGCTATCGAACTCGACAGCCGCCCGTTGAGCATCGTTCAGATGTAGTTCGGATGTACGAGCCATTCGGCCGGGGCGATGCAGCTAACCAATGATGTGAATGTCAGCGTCACGGCCACCTACACGCACTAGGCTCGATAGCGTTCCGATCGCGGCCCGCAAATCGGTCTCGACGTCTGCCCAATAGGAACGGTCCGGTACATCACCCAGTGTGTCGATGCCGATGCTGGCACGCTGCAACGCGCGCCAGGCTGCCTCGCCGGGGTACCCGGCATCGGGCAGCAACGACCGGGCATCGGACACAAAGCGCCGCAGCTGACCGCGCTCGTCGGGACTCGGTGCGACACCGCGAACCAACCGCTCGACTACGCCGAGCGCGGCTTGCGCCATATCGCACAACTCAAGTCTTGCTTCTCGTGTGTCCATCATCGCATCTAGAGCAGTATCCATACCGCCCTGCCGCATTGTACGCCAGCGTCTTGCCGCTACGCGGCTTGCATTTGCTCGTACTCGCCGAGCAGGAGGGTGTAGTGGTCCAGGTACCGCTCGTACTCCCCCTCGCACTCACCACGCCGCTCCATGTCGAAGAGAATCTCGGCGCCGCGTGAGAGGCGCTCTTCGAGCACCTCGACGTCGCTCTCCGGCTTGACCTGAATCATCATGCCCTCCTCAACGCATGCGACCTTAAAACAATATTAGTACACGCGTCCTATATTGTCAATGGTCGCATTGTCGTGACCGATCAGCGCACGGAAGCGCGACATCGACACGCCCCGCCGCCGACAGCCGGCCGCGGAGCTCGGGCGTTCACGGCCTTAACCACCCCTGTCGCAGGGTCCGGATAACCAGCGAGGCGTGTCAGCTGGGGTCGATGCGATCGGCGAGTGCCCGCAGACCCTCCGCCAGACGCGCTTTCGCGACGTCCGCAAGGAGATCAAGGACCCTGACTTCCCCTGAGGGTGGCGGCTGAGACGTGGGCGGCGAAGCGGAAATCGGCGCAGGAGCTGCCGGCGGGCCTCCCGCCGTGCCTGCCCCGACCGGTTCTGGCCCGCCGGGCTCAGCATCCGGGAGTGGCGCCGTGTCCTCGGGCGCCGCCCGATTCTCCGCGTCGCTGGGAGCCGCCAATTTCTGTTGCAGGCATTGGGCAAATTCGCGTACGAGCCGGTTCGCCACATCCTGCATGATGCCGCGCCCGAACGTCGCGACACGGCCCGTCACGTCCACCTGAGACACGACGGAGATGTCGGTGCCGTCGGAACCTTCCTGGACGTGTACGGTGACGGTCCCTGCGGCGTTTCCCTGGCCCTGGGCCGTCCCCTTTCCCTGCAGCACGATGGTGCGGGCGGCCTCGTTCGCCTCCATCGTCATCTCACCGCGGTAGCTCATCTGGACCGGGCCGAGTTTGATCTTGATCAGCCCGCGAAAGCGGTTGTCGGAGAGCATTTCGGTGACCTGCGCGTTCGGGACGCAGGGGACCACTTCTTCAATCTGTGTCAACAATGACCAGACTTGCTCTGCCGACGCGGCCACGGTGAAGGAGTTAGTGAACTCCATAGCCCTTCCTCAGGAAATTTGCAGCGCTCGCTCGAGGGCGCGCCGCGTGAGCACCCGGGCGAGATGTCGTTTGTAATCCGGACTCGCCTTCAATTCGGGCGCCGGGTCCAGGCCGTCGGCCGCCTGCTCGGCCGCGGCGCGAACGACCTCCGGCGACACCGGTTGACCTTGCAGGGCTGACTCCACGGCCCGCGCCCGAACCGGGGTCGGCCCGACGTTGGTGAGAATGACGTCCGCCCGGTCGATGGTTCCATTGCGGCGCGCCACGCTGACGGCCGCTCCCACGATCGCCCAATCGCCCGCGCGCTGCCGGAACTTCTCGTAGGCCTGCGCTTTGCCGTCTTGAAAGGGAATGCGGACTTCCGTCAGAATCTCTTCCGGCTCGAGCGCCGAGGTCCAGATGTCCTGAAAGAAATCCGCCGCCGCGATCACGCGCTCGCCGGAGCGGCTTCTGGCAACCAGCTGCGCACCCAGGGCGAGGGCCGCCGCGGGCAGATCGCTGGCAGGATCGGCATGGGCCAGACTCCCACCCACCGTACCTCGATTCCGGACTTGCATGTCGCCGACCACCGCGGCGCTATCCGCCAGCAGACCCGCCCGGCGCCGAACCGCCTCCGAGATGCTGACTTGATAGTGCGTTGTCATGGCGCCTATCGCGAGGTGATCGCCTTTCTCTTCGATGTAGCGCAGGTCGGGTATCTTTCCGAGGTCGACCAGAAGCTGCGGTGTTGCGAGGCGCAGCTTCATAAGCGGGAGTAAGCTGTGCCCGCCCGCGATGAGCTTCGCGTCGTCGGGGTGGCCAGCCAGGAGCGCCATAGCCTCCTCAAGGGATGCGGGCGCGGCGTAATCAAAGGCTGCAGGAATCACCGGTTCCTCCTCGATCGAGAGGTGCAGCGGTCAAGCGCGGGCAAGCTGCTCGGCAGCCGTCTGCACCGCCTTGACAATATTCTGATAGCCGGTACACCGGCATAGGTTGCCTTCCAGACCCTCGCGAATTTGCTCTGGTGTCGGCCGGGGAAGCCGGTCGAGAAGGGCAATGCTGGCCATAATCATGCCGGGCGTGCAGTACCCGCACTGTAGACCGTGTTCGGCCCAGAAAGCTTCTTGCATCGGGTGAAGCTGCCCGTCCGTGGCAATCCCTTCGATCGTCGTGACGGCGTGGCCGTCAGCCTGGACGGCAAGGACAGTGCAGGACTTGACGGCCTCCCCGTCCAGCAAGACGGTACAGGCCCCGCAACTGGTCGTGTCGCAGCCGACGTGGGTACCGGTCAGGCCCAGGGTGTCGCGCAAATAGTAGACGAGGAGAAGACGCGCCTCGACCTCGTCCTGGCGTTGAATACCGTTGACTGTAATGGTGACGGGCACTCCCATACGGGTTACCCGTTACGTCGCTCCATCCGCTCGCGCTTCATCTGTGCGCGGCGGGCGCGCTTCTCGGCCTTTGCTTTGGCGAGGCGCCGCTGCTCCGAAGGCGGCTGGTAGAACCGGCGCCGCTTGAATTCCGCGACGACCGTCTGCGAACTTCGCTTCCAGCGCTTCAGCATGCCTTCAAAGTCTCTCGATCGTTCTTCCAACTGTTATCCTCTCCATTCCCGGGTGAACCTCTTAAAAGGCGAAAAAAATAGCCCTGTTCGGGCCCATCACCCGCTGCCATCATACATCATCGGGTGGCTCATCCCGCGCCACGCCGCCAAGTATCGCGCGATCGTCCGGCGTGAGCTCGGCGGAAGCCAGGAGATCCGGACGTCGCCGCGCGGTCTCCATGAGCGACCGATCCCTGCGCCATCGGGCGATCTCCGCGTGGTTCCCGGACAGCAAGACCTCCGGGACCGTCCAGTTGCGGAACTGGGCGGGCCGCGTGTAGTGGGGATATTCCAGCAACCCGGACGTAAATGTCTCGTCGTCGGCGGAGCCGTGACTGAGGGCCCCCGGCACCAGCCGAACCACCGCATCCGAGACCACCATGGCGGCCAGCTCGCCGGAAGAAAGGACGTAGTCGCCGATGGACATTTCGTCGGTGACCAAGTGGTCGATTACGCGCTGATCAACTCCTTCGTAGTGGCCGGCTACCAGCACGATTTGGGAGAGAGCAGCGAGCCGGCGCGCTGCTGCCTGGTCGAACCGCCTGCCACGAGGGGACATGAGGATGACAGGAGTATCGGCCAATAGTGAGAGACTCTCGACCGCCGCGAAGAGTGGCTCGGGCTTGAGAACCATGCCCGGGCCGCCGCCAAACGGATAGTCGTCCGTCGTCAAGTGGCGTCCAACACCGAACTCGCGCAGATTGACGACATCGATGGAGACAAGACCCCGCTCGACGGCGCGCGCCACCACACCCCGGTCCAGCCAGCAATCGAGCAGTTCCGGAAAGAGCGTGACGATGTGAATGCGGGGCGCCGTCACTCCTCCGTGCCGAGTACCCATGCCTCGATAACGGCGCGACGCGCGGAGAAGTCGAGTTCGACAACCGCGTTCCTGGTGACAGGAACCAGCACGTCCCCATCGGCACCGCGCACGACGAACACATCGTTGCTTCCCGTCCGAATCACGTCCCGCACAGTTCCGACATCCCGGCCGTCCTCGGTCACCACGTCAAGGCCCAGGGCATCGTCCAGGTAGAAGTGACCCTGTGGGAGGGGAGCAGCTTCGGCCCGCGGCACGAAGATCTCGGGATTGGCCAGGTCTTTCACCTGTTCCGGCGTCTCGACGCCGTCCAGCCGCAACAAGATCAATCCCTTGTGCTGCCGGGCACTCACGATCTCTCGCTTGGTGCGCGCGGTCCCCACGTAGACCTCGGTGATCGATCGGAACCGTTGCGGGAAGTCCGTGAGAGGTTCGACTTTCATCTCGCCGCGGATACCAAAGGGACCGACAACGCGCCCAATCAGCATCCACTCGTCGCCGGCCACGCAATGAAACCTAGTCGATCTCGAGGGCAGCCCGCTCGTGGTTGTGAATCGCCGACACCTTGAGCAGGGCACGCATGGCGCGGGCGACACGTCCCCGCCGTCCGATGACCTTGCCGATGTCGCGCGGAGACACGTGGAGGCGATAGACCGCGACTCCGTCTTCCTCCTCAACCGTGATCGACATCTCTTCCGGATAATCGATCAGGGAGCGGGCGACGTATTCGATCAGCTCCCGCGTCATTCAGCCTCTCCCGGTCGGGGGGCCTCCTCAACAGGTATCTCGACCGTCTCGTCGATCTCGATCACCGGCGCTTCCTCCGTCGCCACAGGCGGCGCTTCGGCCACGGCAGGAGCGGGGGTCGGGACTGGGGCCGGGTGCGAGCGCGGAGCCGGCATCTGCTGCGCCAGCCCGGTCGTCTCCTCCGGTAGCTGACCCTTGCGGACGTCCACAGGCTTGATGTCAAACTTCTTCAGGAGTATTTCGACAGTTTCGGTCGGTTGCGCCCCCCGGCGCAGCCAGTCGATCACCTTCTCGCGATTGAGCGTGATCGTCGCCGGGTTCGTCCTGGGGTTGTAGAAGCCGACGTTGTCCAGGTAGCGGCCGTCACGCGGAGAGCGCGAGTCCGCGACGACTATTCGGTAGCTCGGTTGGTGCTTGGCGCCCACGCGGCGCAGTCGCATTTTTACTGGCAATTCTTCCTCCTAAATCTGGCTCCGTCCCGCCAGCGCGTTGCTTAAAGTGACTTCGTCCGCATACTCCAGATCTCCACCCACCGGCAGTCCTCGCGCCAAGCGAGTAACGGTGAGCCCCGGTACCTGCAGCAAGCGCGTCAGATACATCGCCGTCGCGTCGCCTTCGAGATTCGGATTGGTGGCGAGAATAATCTCCTCCACCTCACCTTGCTGCACCCGGTAGAGCAGCTCGCGGATCTTGAGCTCCTCCGGGCCGATGCCCTCGATGGGCGAGATCGCTCCGTGCAGTACATGGTACATGCCCTTGTACTGGCCGGTGCGCTCGAGTGCGACGACGTCGAGAGGTTCCTCCACAACACAGATCCGGGACGCGTCACGCTCGGGGTTCGAGCACACCTCGCACGGCGACCGGTCCGTAATGTTGAAACACTCCGTGCACAAGACGACATTCCGCTTCAGCTCCAGGATCGCTTCAGCCAGGGCCTCGGACTGCTCGGACGGGGAGCGAAGCAAGAAGTAGGTCAGGCGTTGTGCTGTTTTCGGACCGATACCCGGCAAGCGGGACAATTCGTCGACGACGCGCGAAATCGGTTTCGCGGTGATACTCATTCAGACTCGATCTAGCCCAGACGCATCAGAGCCCGGGAATGCCCAGATTTCCCAGGCCACCCGTGATTGCCCCCATCTTCTGCTGGGTCAGATCCTGCGCCTTACGATGAGCATCGCGGAATGCGGCCAGGATCGCGTCCTGTAGGGTCTCAACGTCCTCAGGATCGACGAAGTCCGGATCGATCGTCACGTCCTGCACTTCCTGGTGTCCGTTCATGACCACGGTCACGGCGCCGCCGCCTGCCGAGCCTTCCACGGTCAGCTCGCCCAGTTCCTCCTGGGCTTTCATCATGTTGGCTTGCATCTGCTCAATCTGCTTGAGCATCTTGGGATTCAGCAACCCATCCTCCTGGGGTCTCGTTCTGGCCGGATACTAACCATTTTACCAGTTTTCCGCGACGGGACGCCGAGTTTTATGCACGTCAACCTCGGCGCTCAGGCCTGACCGTTCCCCATGTGCTGAACGTAGTATTGGCGGACTCGCTCGGCAGCTTCCTGGATAAAGCCGTCGTCGATGGGCACGACGGCAGCCCCGCGAGCCGCTTCGATCTCCTCCCGCGTCGCGAGCACGGCTCGCACCCGATAACTGGTTCCGAGCGTCTCCGCCACGACCTGTTCCACGAGCTTGCGTTTTTTCACGTCGGTCAACTGGCTGTGGTGGAACGGATAGAGGCACCCAATGGTGAGCTCGCCGTCGCCCAGTTTCATCAGGTACGCGGACTTCAGAACCGCCTGCAAACTCTTGCTATGAGTTCGCATGTTCTCGCGCACGGCGTTCCAGGCACCGTCAAGGTCGGAGATATCGGCTTGCACCGTCGAAGGCGCCGGTTCCGGCCGGTCGCCGGCCCTCGGCGCCGGGGCGGGCGGAGGGGGTGAAGATGGCATCGCCGATTCCGTCGAGGTCCGGCTCACGCTCTTCTCGGCCGCGGTGACCGGCGACGAAGCGCGCGGCGCGGGGGTCGCCGGCGTCGAGAGTGACAACGCGGAGTCGACGTACCCGACCTCGAACGGAAGCTCCGGCGGGAGATTGAACCGAGGACTGAATTCGCCGCGCGTCATCGCGCGAATCGCGGCCACTATCTGGGAGTGCGTGAGGCGCTGCGCGTGATCCGTCACGTGGGCATGCAGAGCCGGATCAATAGATTCGCCGGTCGGGGCACCCGACGACGCGAGCAGCACGGCACGCCAGTACTCAAGGTATTGCCGCATTAGCTGTCCGGGATCTCCGCCCGCATCCAGATACCCGCGCACGTCGGCAAGGCCTTTTCCGACCTCTCCAGCGATCGCATGATCCACCAGGCGTGCCACGAGCATCGGGTCCATCAATCCCAGCGCCGCCCGGACGACCGTCGCGTCGATCGCTCCGTCAGTGTACGCCGAGACCTGATCCAGCAGACCGAGAGCGTCGCGCATGCTCCCTTGCGCTCCCTGCGCCATCAGCACCAGCGCGTCGTCCGTGACATCGATGTGCTCCTGGCCCGCGACATAGCGCAGCCGATCGTGGATTCCCTGGGGAGTGTGGCGCCGAAAGTCGAAGCGCTGGCACCGCGACATAATCGTCGCCGGCACTTTGTGCGGCTCCGTGCTGGCGAAAACAAAGATGACGTGCTCCGGTGGCTCTTCCAGCGTCTTCAAGAATGCGTCGAACGCGGCCGCGGATAAGCGGTGCACCTCGTCGACGATATACACCTTGTGCTGCGCCTCCCCCGCCGCGTATCCCACGCGCTCGCGCAGTTCACGCACGTTCTCCACACTTGTGTTCGACGCGGCATCAATCTCGATAACGTCGAGCGCTCGCCCCTCCTCCGCCGCGATGCACAGCGGACATTCATTGCACGGATTGCCGTCTTGAGGGTTCAGGCAATTCACGGCCTTCGCCAGAATGCGGGCGGTACTCGTCTTTCCTGTACCGCGCGGGCCGGTGAATAGATAGGCGTGGGCCACCCGCCCCTGGGCCACGGCATTGCGCAGCGTTCGAGTGACGTGCTCTTGACCGAAAAGATCGTCGAACGAGCGCGAACGCCACTTCCGGTAGAGAGAGGACAATTGAAACCCTGTAACTAATGAATACTGCCGGAGGTGGGATCCGCGCGGCACCGAGGCTCTGCCTCAGCGTCCCCATGGTACGTGACAGGCAAAGCCGAGGGAAAGAGCAAGCCGGTCCCTTGACCTGGACACTTATGACGCGTATAATCGGTCGCGCGGAGGGCCGGTAGGGCTGCCAGAGTAAGCTGGAATTGGGCCTTATCCAGGCACTCCGTATCGTTATGTAACAGGACTGTCCGAATGGAACCACGGGACACCTTTTACGGGCCGAACGCGGCCTACGCCCAGGAACTCTACGAGAGATACCTGACCAATCCGGAGTCGGTCGACGGGACGACCCGCGCCTACTTTGAGCGACACGGGCCTCCGGAGGTCGGTCTTGATCGTGCCTCGCCCGTCCCATCGTCGGCGACCACGCAAACTCGAAGTGTCGACGTTCGCAAGATCGTGACGGCGGCGCGCCTCGCGCGCAGTATTCGCGAGTACGGCCACCTGGCGGCAACGGTGAGTTCGTTGCTCGGTCCGGGCCCGGGCGACCCGATGCTCGATATGGCAACGCATGGGTTAAGCAGGGCGGATCTCGAAGCTCTGCCCGCCACCATTGTCTGGCCGGACGCCGGGCCGGGGGCCGGAACCTGCTGGGACGCCATCGAGAAGCTCCGCGCGATTTATTCCGGTCCCCTCGGCTACGAATTCGATCACATAGAGAGCTACGAGGAGCGAAACTGGCTCCACGAGCAGGTTGAGGCGCCGGCGCGCCCTCGCCTGACTCCCAAACAAAGGAAGTCACTCCTGGAGCGACTCTCGCGTGTGGAGGGCTTTGAGCGTTATCTGCACACCGCCTTCCCCGGGCAGAAGCGGTTCTCCCTCGAGGGGAACGACATGCTGGTTCCCATGCTTGATTTCCTGATCCAACGCGCCATGGAAAGCGGCACGCGGGAGGTCCTCATCGGCATGTCTCACCGGGGGCGCCTGAACGTTCTGGCTCACGTGCTCGGTAAACCGTACGCGGCGATCCTCGGCCAGTTCCAGGCCGCCGGAGCGCAGGCGCTTGGCCACGGGGGCGAGGCGGAAATGGTGACAACCCCGGGCTGGAGCGGTGACGTCAAATATCACCTGGGAGGTCGCCGCACCTTGAATGGCGAGGCTGTCAGTGCCGAGGTGACATTGGCCGACAATCCAAGCCATCTGGAATTCGTGGACCCGGTCGTCGAGGGATTCGCCCGGGCCGCACAGGACGAGCGTGCTCACGCCGGACCGCCGGAACAGCATGTCGATCGCGCACTTGCCGTGCTCGCGCACGGCGATGCCGCCTTTCCCGGCGAGGGCATCGTCGCCGAAACGCTTAACCTGTCAGGGCTGCCGGGCTACACCACGGGCGGAACGGTTCACTTCATCGTCAACAACCTGATCGGCTTTACTACAGCGGCCGAAGAAGGACGGTCGACGCTGTACGCGAGCGACATAGCGAAGGGATTCGGTATCCCGATCATCCACGTCAATGCCGACAACCCGGAAGCATGCTTGTGGGCAGTTGAACTGGCCTTTGCTTTCCGCCACCAGTTTCACAAGGACGCGATCATCGATCTCGTCGGGTATCGGCGTTGGGGTCACAACGAGGGCGACAATCCGGCCTTTACGCAGCCGGGATTGTACGGTCAGATCGAGCGCCATCCAACGGTGCGACAGCTCTATGCGGAAGAGTTGCAAAAAAAGGGCATCATCGCAGACGGAGCGGCCGATTCCCTGATGAGCGAGGTCCGGACGGAGTTGCAGCGCGCGCGTGAGGACGCGCAGAGCGGGCCTGTAGATGTGGCCGTTCCCGAGGACTCGGCTCAGGAACTCCAGGACATCGTGACGGCGGTTCCGGAACGTGAGCTTCGAGCGATCCACGAGGCTCTCCTGGATTTCCCTGAGGATTTCGAGCTCAATCCCACGCTGCGACGGGTGCTGGACCGGCGTCGCCGAGCGCTGGACACGCCGAATGCTATCGATTGGTCCCTCGGCGAGACTCTGGCCCTCGGCACGATCCTCGCGGACGGTGTCCCGATTCGCCTGACCGGACAGGATACGGGCCGGGGCACCTTCAGCCAGCGGCACGCGGTGCTCACCGATCCCGCGACCGGCGCGCAGTTGATTCCCCTCCAGGCGCTTCCTCAGGCTCGAGCCTCATTGGCGCTGTACAACAGTCCTCTCACCGAGGCAGCCACCATGGGGTTCGAATACGGCTATTCCGTCCACGCGCCGGACGTGCTCGACCTCTGGGAGGCGCAATTCGGTGATTTCTCCAACGTCGGTCAGGTCATCATTGATCAATTTATCGCGTCCGGGCGGGCCAAATGGCAAGCACGGCCGGCCCTTGTGCTCCTCTTGCCTCACGGGTACGAGGGCCAGGGTTCCGAACATTCGAGCGCGCGTCTCGAGCGCTATCTGCAACTGGCCGCGGAAGACAACATCCGGGTCGCTAACTGCACCACTCCCGCGCAGTACTTCCATCTGCTCCGGGTTCAAGCGGCGACCTTGACGGGCGATCGCCGTCCCCTCGTGCTCATGACACCGAAGAGTCTCCTCCGTCATCCGCTCGCGGCCTCGAGTCGCGAAGATCTGACGGACGGTCACTTCCACCCGGTTCTCAACGACTCTCGCACTCTGGATCACCCGGATGAGGTCGCGCGCATCATCCTCTGCTCGGGAAAGATCGGCGTCGATCTCCTGGCGGCAGCCGCCAAGAGTCCGGCAGACGCCGAGCGGGTCGCTGTGGTGCGCGTCGAGTTGTTGTATCCCTTCCCCGGCCGCGATATCCGGGAAGTCATGGAGCTGTATCGTCATGCCCGCGACATCGTCTGGTTGCAGGAGGAGCCGCTCAATATGGGTGCGTGGCGATTCGTTGAACCGTTGCTACGTGACATACTGCCTGAAGAGCGCCGCCTCCGCTATATCGGTAGACCGGATCGCGCGGCGCCGGCGGAGGGCTCGGCGGCCGCCCATCAGGTGACGCAACAGCGTCTCATTGACGACGCATTTAGTCTGGAGGGCGCGGCGGATGCAGAGGAACGCGCTGCGGTCAAAGGTGCTGTATGACAGTCGAGGTTAAGGTTCCCGCGCTCGGCGAATCAATCGTGGAGGCGACCGTCGGCCGCTGGCTCAAGGGCCTGGGCGATGTCGTCGCGGCTCAGGAGCCGCTGGTCGAGCTCGAAACCGACAAGGTCAATGTCGAGGTCGCGGCTCCGGACAACGGGATCATCGAGTCCATCGTGAGTCCGGAAGGCACAACTGTGGGCGTGGGAGAAGTGCTGGCCGTGCTGGGCGACGGCAACGGGGCCCGGCCGACACCGCCAATTCCCCAGGCGGGACACGAGCCGGTGGTGACGGCAACCGCGACCGAGGCCCCAGCGGCCGAGATCGAGACGAGGGCAACGCCGGTGGCTCGCCGCATGGCAGAAGAGCACGGCATCAACCTCGCCGACGTGCCGGGCAGCGGCCCGGGTGGGCGCGTGGGGAAGGAAGACGTTGAAGTGTATTTGCGCTCGGGTCGTCGCAGTCAGCCGGCGGAGCCGGCAAGCTCGCCCGCAGCTGCCCGCACCTCATCCTCGCCGCCGGCCCCCACGGCCTCGAGCACTCCCTCGCCGGCGCCGCACGAAGCCGGCCGCGAGGAACGTGTCAGGCTCTCGCGTCGCCGCCAGACAATCGCTCGCCGGCTGGTCGAGGCCCAGCAGACCGCCGCCATGCTCACGACCTTCAATGAAGTGGACATGTCCGCGATTATGGACATCCGCCGGAGGCGCCGCGACGCGTTCAAGCAAGCGTATGACGTCAATCTCGGGTTCATGTCTTTCTTCACGAAGGCGGTCGTGGGCGCTCTACGAGCTCAGCCGAGGCTCAACGCGGAGATCCAGGGCGATGAGATGCTTCTCAAATACCACTACGACATCGGGATCGCGGTCTCTACCGACGAGGGACTGGTGGTGCCCGTGGTGCGTGACGCCGACCGACTGAGCTTCGCGGAGATCGAGCGCGACATTGCCGTGCTCGCGGAAAAGGCGCGCGATGGGCGATTAGGCCTCGCCGACCTGCAGGGAGGAACGTTCACGATTACGAATGGAGGGGTCTTCGGCTCGCTGCTGTCGACGCCGATCCTCAACTATCCCCAAGTCGGCATTCTCGGCATGCATAAGATCCAGCAAAGGCCGGTGGCCGTCAACGGCGAGATCGTCATCCGCCCCATGATGTACCTGGCGCTCTCATACGATCATCGCATCGTCGACGGCAGCGAGGCCGTCACATTCCTGGTCCGTGTCAAGGAACTATTGGAGGACCCGGAGAAGCTACTTCTCGAGGGTTAGCACCTTCCAGGCCGGACAGGAGATCTCTCGCCCGCGTCACGACCGCTCGCTCATCACGAAACGCAAGCAGATCAACGTCCTCGAGTGGAAACCAACGTGCCTCCTGGACTTCGTGGTCGTGATCTGCCGGATCGCCGCTCATGTAGCGCATGAGGAAGAAGTCAACCGTCTTCACATATTGACGCCCAGCCATGCGGTACCAGAAACGGATGGGGCCGAGATCGGCGATGATCTCCGCCGACACGCCTCCTTCCTCATGGACCTCACGCACGGCCGCCATCTCCGGCGATTCTCCGGCGTCAATCGTCCCTTTCGGCAGTTGCCAGCGGTCGCGGTGCGCCGGCTTGATCGCGAGAAACTCGTTGCCTCGTGCCGTGGCGCGGATCACGACGCCGCCCGCGGAGTGCTGTCGTATCCAGGGTGCGCCCCGTCGCCGGTTCATGTCACATTCTGACACGACGCGATGACGCGGCAGCCCGGTGCTTTATGCCGCGTCGGCCTTTTCGGCAGGGATTTCGGCCGTCGCTTTGCGCCAGCCCTCCTCTCGGAACAGCATGTGTAGAGCCGCGATCTGTGCGTCAGCAGCAAACTCGGCGGGGACTGCTACGGTGCGAATCTCTGCTGTCAGCTCATTGCGCACGGAAACGGAAAAAACCTGCACGGAACACCTTTCGGGGTGGGGATGATGGGACGAGGATGAGTCATCGACAAAACCGCCGACAGCCTATCATGGTCGGTCGGGAGTGTCAACGGGGGGGATGGTAGCCATCGATAATGCCATAACTGTCGTCTCGACACGCGCCCGAGACCACCTCCCGGACGGGAGCATTATGGAGGGTGGACCCGCCCACTACATCGGCACGGCGCTTGACCGCTTGGGTCATCCCTGGGAGCTGATCACCGGGCAGGTCGCGCCCGTTCATGTCGCTCTATACGGCGGAGAGGAACACTATGTCATCCCCTCGCTGGAGCCCATTGCGCTCCCGCCGACGTTGCCCGGACCGGCCACCATTCTCTCGCCCATCATGCGAGAGATCCCGCCGGAGGCAGTGCCGGCGACGGAGGGGCTCCTGCTCCTCGATCTCCAGGGCTTCGTGCGCCGGCCGTCGACACCCGAGTTGGGAAAGGATGTGGACCTCACGGCCCTGCTGGCTCGCGCCGATGCCGTCAAGGCGAGTCCCGCCGAGCTGGCGGCACTCGACTCGGCCTCCAGACGAATGCTCGATCACACAGTCGTGCTCGTGACCGGCGGAGAACGTGGAACCGTGGTCCGACACCGAGGTCGGGAATGGCGCGTGGCCGCGCAACCCGTGCGCGCGCACCACTCCATCGGGGCCGGAGACATGTACCTGGGGGCCTTCGCGGTGGCTTTGCTGCGCCGACACGAACCTTGCGAGGCGGCCGAATTCGCTGCACGGTTTACCGAGCGCATGCTCGCCGAGCGGGCCTGAGAGCGTGCCGGACGTGAAGCGATGACGGATAGATCGTTGGGCGAGCCGTCTCCGCGGCATCAGGCCCGGACCGAGATCTGGCGTCGGCTGCCGTACCACGTCGGGCCAAGCGCCCGTCACGTCGCCATGAGCGACAGATTGGTCCGCCACGGGCGAGTCCCGACCATCTGGTGGCATAGCACCGACAGCCCGACGTTATTGCTCGGAGCGGGACAGACGCTCAACGGCGCTGCCCGGCGCGACGAGACCGTCCGCCGCCACGCGGGTGGAACCGCTGTTCTCGCCGGGCCCGGGGTCCTGGGTCTGGACGTCATGCTGCCCGCCGGTCACCCTCTGGCCCCGCCGGACATTGTCGAAGCGTACCGCTGGCTTGGTGAGACGTGGGTGGGCGCGCTCTCCAATCTCTCCATCGATGCCCATCTCGTCACAATCGCGGAAGCGCGGGCAGCGCCGCGCGATCCCGCACTTGCCGCCGCATGCTTCGGGAGTCTGTCGCCGTACGAAGTCACCGTCGCCGGGCGGAAGGTTGTCGGCCTGGCACAGGTCCGCCGCACCAATGGAACGCTCTTGCAAGCCGGCGTTCATCTCAGGTTTGACGCGGACGCCCTGGCTTCTGCTCTCTATCCCGGGAACCCCGGGCCGTTCGCCGAACGGCTGCGGCTTTTCGCCATGGGGCTGCACGAGGTGACGGACGCGGGCGCCGACACCATCATGGATGCCTTTCACCGAGCCCTTACAGACTCACTCGGCATTGCCCTCCGAGACGGAGAGTGGAGCATCGGCGAGATGCCAACGTAGCAGAGGGTCAGCCGGCGCGCACCAGTGCATCCATCATCCGGGCGACCTGAGACATCTCGCCGACGTCGTGAACGCGCACCATGTCGGCGCCGTGCGCAATCGAGACGGCGACCAGCGCCGCGGTCCCCGCGAGTCGATCGGAGACGCCGACACCCAGCACCTTTCCGATCGTCCCCTTGCGGGACGGCCCGACGAGAATGGGCCGGCCAGTGGCCCGGAGAGATGGCAGATCGTTCAGGAGCGTGAGGTTCGCCCGCCAGTCTTTGCCGAAACCGAGTCCGGGATCGACGAGGATCCGATCCCTCGCGACTCCAGCCGCCACAGCCGCGTCGACTCTGTCTTGCAAACGTGCGCGCACGACGTCCGCGACGCGCGGCCCGCGCGCGGAGCTGCCATCAACGACGACGACCCAGACTCCCTCGCGCGCGACGACCGCGCGCATCAGTTGATCCGCAAGGCCCGACACATCGTTGACCATGGTCGCGCCCTCCGCGATGGCGGCGGCCGCCACGGCAGGTTTACGGGTGTCAATCGAGATAGGAATGGTCGTCGCCGCTCGCACGGCGCGTAGGGCTGGGACGACGCGCGCGATCTCCTCCTCCAGGGTAACCGGGAGATGCCCCGGGCGCGTGGACTCGCCGCCAATGTCGAGCACGTCGGCTCCGGACTCCTCAAACGCGCGAGCCCGCTGTGCCAGCTCATCGGGCCGGCCCATCACGCCATCACCGGAGAAACTATCCGGGGTCGCATTGAGGATGCCCATGACATACGTCCGCGTCCCCCAATTGAATGGCGGAGCGTCAGCCAAGGCCTTCCTCGGCGCTCTCGACCACGTTGTGCAGGAGCATGGCCGTCGTGATCGGTCCCACCCCTCCCGGTACGGGCGTGATTGCGCGCACGAGCGGTAGAACTTCGTCAAACGCAACGTCACCAACCACGCCGTGCTCGGTCACCGTGATGCCCGCATCGATCACGACGGCTCCCGCCTTGACCATATGGGCTCTTACCAGCCCCGGCTCACCGGCGCCAACCATTAAGACGTCGGCCGTTCGCGTCTCCGCTGCCAGGTCAGGCGTGCCCCTGTGGGTAACCGTGACGGTCGCGTCTTGCTGCAGGAGCAACTCGGCGACGGGATGTCCCACCACGTTACTTCGGCCGATCACGACCGCTTTACTGCCGGTGGCCGATACGCCTGACGCTTGAAGCAGCGCCATCATTGCCAGCGCCGTCGGAGGCCGCCGGCCGGGCACGCCAAGATACAGCCGGCCGGCATTCGCGACGGTGATACCGTCGATGTCCTTCCTGGGTGAGATCAGGCCTGACAGGTCGGTGTCACCCAGTTGAGGGGGAAGGGGCATCTGCACGAGGATGCCGTCCGTGGCGCGATCCTCATTGCTCGCTACGATCGCCTCCTCGAAAGCACTCGTCGGAACATCGCCAGGCAGTGCATGCTCCGTCATCGCCACACCGACGCGGCCGGAGAGTCGGCGTAGCCGCGAGGCATATAGTCTGGCCGGCCCAGAGTTGCCGATACTGACAAAGAGTAGAGCCGGGCGGTGTCCCTGTTCGGCAAGCCGAGCGGCGCGCCCGGCAAGATCCACGGCGATGGAGTCCGCGACGGTCCGGCCCTCCAGGATGGTGCCCGTCACCCGGATTCGGCTCGCAGCACATTCTGAGCGACGGCCTGTGTCTCCGCATCCCAACCGGCCGGGTCTCCCATCGTCTGCATGATTCCCCGGATCTCCGCGACCCACTCGCGGTCCCGAATCAGGTGGAGATTCGCCTCGACATTGAGCCGCGCCGCCCGGAAGGCGGCCGTTGCCAGCAATGATCCACTCGCCGTATCGGTGATGAGCGCCGGATTCCCAATAGTTGCCAGCTGATGAGCAACGCGCGTGACGGCGAGGGAGCAGTGCATGAGCTCAAGCGGGGGTCGTGCCGCGCCCTTCAGGGCCTCCTGGAGACACCGTGATCGTCGGGCCCGCTCCTCATCCGTGGCACGGGGCATCGATTGAGCGTCGGCGACGGCCTGGTAGGCTGTCTGGTCGTCCTCTGCCAGAGACTCCGCTCTCCGCCGCAGGTCGGAGGTCTGCTCGACTATGTGAGCGACGTCATTGCGTACCTTCTGGAACCGGCGGCCGGAGGTCAGGCGGGCCGCCATCCCCACCAGAGCCGCACCCATGGCTGCGGCATACGCAGCCGCCGCGCCGCCACCGGGGGTGGGGCTCGACGACGCGAGAGCGTCAAGAAAGCGCTCGATCTCCGGCATCCGTTGTCCAGCCCATGGTACGGGCAAGAAGGGCTGGACTCAGCGCCTGGCGTGTTTCATAACGGGCGTCCGGTCGACAACCCACTGCGGAAGGCCGCAGCGGCGGCAACCGTAGAGGCGTACTGCCACGATATCGTCCCCGACCATCTGCATATTTTCCTCGACCAGGTCGGCGTGGCCCCAGTGGCAGTACCGGCAACGGCGTCGCTTGTGCATGGGCTCGGAGGAGGCAGCTCCCGCCGCGCAGACGTGATACGAGAGCAGGACGACACAGCCGATGAGAAGGGCGGACACGGCGATGCCGGCGGCAAGCGACAGGAACGTTGGATCGAAAAGATGGGACATGGCGGGCCTCGCAGTCAAGATCGCGGCAACCCCCCTGCAAGGGGTATGCCACTATCGAACAACGCTGACAGATGCCGCGTCACTCCCCGATAGGCGTGGCACGATAGCAGTGATCAGGGCGGGATTGTGCGTCACGTCGCGATTGAACTGAGCGAGTCCTCGACTGTCAGCGTCGTCGGCGTCCATCACAGACCCATGGCGCCAGACATTGTCCGCGACGATGGCAGCCCCCGTTTGGGTAAGGCGCAACGACCACTCGAGATACGAGGGATACGACTCCTTGTCGGCATCGATGAAGACCAGCCCAAATGACTGACCCTGAAGTGACGGCAAAAGATCGAGGGCCCGTCCGACTCGTACTTCGATCCTGTCCGCAACGCCCGCACGCTCGAAGTTCCGGCGGGCTATCGCCGCGTGTTTCTCATTGAACTCCAGGCTGAGGATTCTGCCGCCAGGAGGGAGAGCCCGCGCCATGACTATAGAGCTGTAGCCGAACAGAGTGCCCAGTTCCAGGACACGCGTGGCGCGCGTGCTGGCCACCATCACTTGAAGGAGCCGCCCGAGCTCGGGCGGCACCTGTATCGCGGGTACTCCCTCCCGAACCGCCTCATCCCGCATCTGCGCGAGTAGCGGATCCTCGCCTCCATACAACTCGTCGGCATAGTGCTGCAGCGGGGTCTCATCCATGGCGTCCCTCCCGCCGAGTATACCGAGCGACTGGGGCGCCCTAGACGATGAGCTGCTCCGACTGCTCAGCCGGTGACCACACGACGATTTCCGTCCCTCGGCCCGGCTGTGAGTGAATTTCGAGCCAGCCCCCGATGGCTGCAGCCCGCTCGTGCATAATCTCCGCGCCGAAGTGGCCGTCTCCGACTGCTTCTGGCACGAACCCGCGGCCATCGTCGGCCACCGTCACTCGTAGGCCTCCAGCCCACGGCTCCATGTCGACCATGACCGTGTGAGCCTCGGCGTGCTTACGCACGTTGTTCAGCGCCTCTTGCACGATGCGCATCAATTCAGCCCGCGCCCGTGGGCCGATGTCGGGCGCGCCCTCCGCGATCCGCACGACCGACTGGATTCCCGCCACCTGCCCAAACTCGCGCGCGTAGCTTGCCAGGGCCTCAACCGCCGACGCATCCGAGACATCACTTCGCAATGTGCTGATGGCCTGCCGCGCTTCCGTGAGAGCGGTCGCGACAACTCCCTCAATGTCCTGGAGTTGCTGCGAGTCGATGGTCGGCGAGCGCTGGAGCCAGGCGACGCGCATTTTGAGGAAGGCCAGATGCTGCGCCAATCCGTCGTGAATCTCGCGGGCCAGTCGGGAGCGCTCCTCCATGATGGCGCCGGCTGCCACCTCTTCGTACAGCAGGCTACGTTCGAGAAGTACCGAGCACTGGGCCGCGAAAGCCTCCAGCAATCGCAACTCGTGCGCCGTAAATGGCTCCAGGTACGGGCGCGACACGACGAGCGTGCCAAGCACGCGATCCTGCACTCTAAGCTCTGCTTCGATATGCCGCGGCGGTCCTTCCCCAAACTTCCGGGTCCGAGCATCCTCCAGATCGGATACCGGTGCACCATTGCCGTTCGGCATCACAATACGCACGTTGCCGTGCAACGCCCGTCCGATGACCTTGGTCGCATGGCGGACCACGTCCGCCGGATCCTGGATGGAGGGCGCGGACATGAGGGCATGCAGCACCTCGAGCTCACGCGTCTGCGACCGCAGGACGCGGTAACCGCGTCCCCACTCTGCCAACAAGCTGAGCAGAACGCCGAAGTAGAAGATCATGCGCAGAACGTCGCCGAACTGGACGATGCTGCCGCCGTAGACATGCGCGGCGTACTCCAGCTGAGAAAATCCGCCGAGGCCGAGAACGATGGCGAGCCACACAAAGCGGACTCGGTGGACCCTGCGACCGTGACGCCAGAACAACGCGCTCGCCATGAAGAACAGCCCGGCACTGATGACCTGCATCGCGGTATGCGCGGCCGTGGGCGGCGCGGTGGTCCGGTCGAGATCGACCCACACGCCGAAAATGGCGGCGACGATCGTGATCAGTACGACGCCGGCGATGAGGTGGCTCCATCGTTCGTGTCTGTCGTCCACCCGCACGCAGTCATTGGCCGCCGCGACCAGGCAGGCGGCGGCTAGCGCACGTTGAACGGCCCATGCCGTTTCCGCAGTTTTTAGTGATCCACCCCACCCGGCAATCTGCGGCAAGAGTCCAGTCGCTGCTCCGGAGTCAGCAAGGAGAAGGAAGGCGATGCCGATATACAGACTCGCCACCGGCCCGGAGAGAACATATTCGGTGAGGGCAAAGTAGGCAGCACCCAGAGCGACGACCACGCCGGCGCTGGTGATCGCAACGTTGGCGGGAATGCTGTGAGCGATGACAAGACTGCTCGGGTGGACGAGCCCAATCGCCGTTAGCGCCGATAAGGCGGCCGCAATGACGAAAATCGGGCCGTAATACGCCGAGAACTCGCGACGGTACAGTGCGCCTGACTTTACCACAACAATTCTGCGGAATAGCGTAGCAGAGTATCAGCTCGATTGCGAGCCGATCAGCCGCTCGACCTGCTCCAGCAGCTCATCCATTTCAAATGGCTTCCGCAAAAAGGCGCTGGCACCTACGTCCTGCGCCAGACGCTGGACCTCGTCTCGACCTGTAATCAGGATCACGGGCGGAATCGTCGCGACACGCGCCCGCATGTCGGCCAGCACCTCGGCTCCGGTTCTGCCCGGCATGGCATAGTCGAGCAGCAGCAGCGCGGGTTGCGCCGACTCAAGCCGCTCAACCGCCGATCCGGGGGTGCTCAAGAGTACCCGGTATCCGGATGAGCGCAGGACATCTGAAAGCAGTTGCGCGAGATCCGGTTCATCCTCCACGATCATGACCGGCGCGCTTTCTTGCATGACAACCGTCCTACGAATGGAGAACGGGTCCGCGAGGGACCCGTTGAGAGATGGAGGCGACGGTCGGAATCGAACCGACGATAGGGGTTTTGCAGACCCCCGCCTTAACCACTTGGCCACGTCGCCAAAAAAATGGAGCGGAAGACGAGATTCGAACTCGCGACCCCCTCCTTGGCAAGGAGGTGCTCTACCACTGAGCCACTTCCGCTCGCGCCGTATCGGCAACTGTTATTTACCACAAGATTTTCCGCACGGTCAAGGCGGCTACCGTGCTATATTCCCCCGTGCTTCGACTCCTCATCGGTTCGATCGTGCTCGCCGTGGCCCTCCTTCCGGTTCGGGCAGACGCTCAGTCGATACCACATCTGTCGCTTCGCATCGCGCCGATTGTCGATGTTGGCTCGGTCGCGACATTCAGTCTTAGCGCTCAACGATGGCCGGCCGGCATCAGCGTCATGATGAAATTTGTCTCGGCTCACCATGGGTTCAGCGGACCGATGTACTGGAGTCGAGGGTGCGGGTGCTATCAAGCCAGGGTCCGCATGGTCTGGCATGTCCATCCGCTCGAACAGGCCTACGCTGTGGCGACGGTGCGGTTCCCGTCCGGCCAGACGGTTCAGGCGGCAACACGATTTCGTATCCGAGGACTTGCGGCCGGCGGCCAGCGGTTCGCACCGGGCGGTCAGCCATTTCTGAGCGCCTGGGTATCAGATTCGACTCCCGCACTGGATGAGCTCGAGCACTTCTGCGCCTGGGTGCATGCGTCCGACAACTTCCCCATCTCCGGCGTGACAGTCCACGTGACCGTTCACACCGGAGGAGGAGACGTGCTGCTGACCGGTGCTCGCACCAACCAGAACGGCGTTGGATGCGCCGAGTACACGTTTTCTGACCTTGCCCCGCACGTCACCGTGGCCGCCGATGTCAGCGCCGCCGGCCAAACCGCGCGCGTCAGTTTTACGCCCTCCTAACGCCCGGCATCGTAGCGAGCGCGCCGGATTGGGTCACGTAGCACATCCATAGCGGCGTTGAGCTGCCGCAGGCGCCTCTCCGCATCCTTCTGCGCCGCCGGGTCACCGTGGAAGCGATCCGGGTGCCACTCCGCCACCCGGCGGCGATAGGCGCGCTCGATGTCGCGGTCTGACGCACCGGCCTCGACTCCGAGAAGAGCGTAGAGGTCGTCGCGAGGGGCACGCCGGCGCGGCCGCCGTGAAGCGCGCACTCGCTGACGGCGCGATGCCTCCGGGTCGAAAGGATCCCACCGCTGCGTGCCGTCACCCCACGCTCCCGGGCGCCAGCGGTACTCGCCCTCCAGCGGATTCTGCGTCGGCGGATCGTCGAAGTGAGGCGTGAAGCGGTGCTCAGCCGGAGGAACCCTCCTCGGAGCGCGCAAGCTCCACAACAAGATAGTGAGCGCCGACAGCGCCACGACGAGCAGGATGACGAGGAGTACAGTCAATCGGAACCGACCATGCTAATGCACTCTGTGTTTGCCCTGCCGTTCCATGCCCCGCCGCGATCTGGGCTCGTGCCGCCAGGGCTCAAGATAGCCTGCCGGAACTTTGGCGTCAAACGTCAGGGCTCACTGGAGCCTCTGATTCTGCCGGCCGCGGCCGGCGCGCCGAATCGGGGCACGGGGTTAATGGAGTCCAACGTCCGGTCCTAGGGGTGACCTTCGTACATAGCCGAAAGGGAGGTCGCTGTGGTTTCCTTCCAGTGGTTTGAGGGGAGGTCAACACGGTGGATGACTCTGGAGACGTGGCGAGCTCCGGCAGAGCCGCGTCTCGTCGCCGCCTCTGGCCGGCGAGGGCAGCGATTGCGGCCGCGACGGCGTCATGTGCCTTTGGGCTTGCCGGACTGCTCTGGCATGTAACATCACCGAACGAGGTGTCGAGCCGCCTCCTGGGGATCCCCGACGTGCAGCCGGCGAGCCTGCCCGCCGTCTCTGTTATCGCGATCTCCGGCAAGGCGGGGAACTTCGCGCCACGGGTGGCCGCCGCTGTCCTGGGGGGCCGTGTGGTGCTTCACAATTCGCTGCATCGGACCGTGCACCTCGTATCGGCGGCCCTGTCGCCGTCAGATTTCTCCGTGGTCATCAAGCCCGGAAAGTCGGCGGTGCTTCGGCTTATGAGGCCCGGGCTCTATCACTACTACGATGCGGTCGCGGCCCATCCGCTTGCTGTCGTCGCCGGCAACCAGGTTGTCGTGAGCCGTCAGGGGTCCGGCATCGTACCGGAGGGATGGCTCGCTGTCCTGCCGAAGATGCCCGCATCGGTCGGTCATCTCTCGATTCCAGCCGGGCAAGATCTGTTTAGCCCCAAGGCAATAGTCACCATCGTGGGTGCATCCGTGGTCATCTCTAACCACGACGCGGATGCTCATAATTTTGTGGTCGATCCCGCGTCACCTGCCGGGGCGGCATTTCTGATAGAAGGCACGGACACGGAGCCCCACTCCGGGTGGAAACGAATTCTGACTGTGCAACGGCCCGGTCTCTACCACGTCTACTGTACGTTGCACACGCGTGTTGTCGGGGTGGTCGATGGCTGGCATGTCGTCGTTCCGAGGAGTTATGCGTCGGGATTCCGGCAGCACAACGCGATGGACGCCTGGATCGTCGCGCTTCCCGTCACGGTGGCACTATGAGACTTCAGTCGGTTCGGACGGGGATTGCGGCGACCCTCGGCGTCCTGACCCTGGGGCTCTGTTTCGTCGGCGGCCTGGCGGTAGACGCCTCGGTGCGGGCAGCGCAACAAGCGGCAACGTTTCAGGTAAAGAGCGTGGTGCCGGTGGTGCGCTTGAGCTCCGTGATGCAGAGCATTGATCAGGAGCGTGACCTGCTCGATCAGGACATGGCACACCTTCCCGCCGATCGCCGCAGCGCACTGTGGGCTGAGATGGGCGCGCTGGACCGGACCGTCGCCTCGACTGCATCGCAGTCCCTACCGCCCGATGCGTACCGACAGTGGAGCACGACCTGGCAAGAATTTCTTGGGCAGCGAGCCCGCTACGAGGCGTCCCTCCAGACAGGGAAGACTCCCAGCCTGTCGGCCCGAGAGCAGCTCTCCGACCGTTTGGATCGTTCGCTGGATCTGGTCGAGCAATATGCCGGCGTGCACCTGTATCAGGGGCAGCGGCTCTATTCGCACGCGGTGGCGCAAGACTGGCTCGTGATCCGCATCACGGCGTTCGGGGTGCTGCTCACGATTCTGCTGGGACTCGTCGTCGGCGCGCTGGTCGTCCGGCGTCTGACCAGAGGTCTACGAAATCTCTCCGCTGCCGCCAACGAGATCACGAACGGCAATCTCGAGGTGCGGGCCGGCACGGAGGGAAACGACGAATTGACGGCAGTGGCCCGCGCCTTCAACCACATGACGGACGCACTGCTGGCCATGGAGCGGACGGCCCTCACGGATCCCTTGACGGGTCTCGGCAATCACCGGGCGTTCCAGGAGGAGTTGCAACGAGAATGCGCGCGTGCGGTGCGGCATGGCCACGCGCTCTCGCTTGCACTCGTCGACGCCGACGACTTCAAGCTCCTCAATGACTCGCGGGGCCATGCGACCGGAGACCAGGCACTCTCGACCCTGGCAGCCTGCATGCGCGAGACTCGCACGGGCGATCGTCATTTCCGAGTCGGTGGCGACGAATTCGCCATTCTGTTGCCATACGCAACCGGCGCGGAAGCCGAACAGGTCGTGGAGCGCCTCCGCGGGCGGGTCGAGGGCTCGGTGCATGGGCTCACGATCAGCTGCGGTGTCGCCGACCTGTCGGATGGCGTCCGAGACGCCGAAACGCTGAGGGAACAGGCGGATGCGGCGCTCTATGAAGCGAAGCGCCGGGGCCGGAACCGGGTATCGCTTTTTGAAGCGATCCGGGGCCACGCGGTCATCATCTCCCCCGAAAAGATTCAGGCGGTGCGGCAGATTCTGAGCGATCGTTCCGTCATCCCCGTTTTCCAACCGATCTGGGGACTGGACGAAGGGACGGTGCTCGGGTACGAGGCGCTAATGCGCCCGCCGGCCGACCTTGCCATCGTCAATCCGCAGGAAGTGTTCGACATCGCGGAAAAGTTGGGACGCGCCGCGGAGCTGGACAGCATCTGCCTGCATGCCATCCTTCAACGCGCACGTGAGATTCCTCCCCAGGCGTTGCTCTTCGTCAATCTCTCCCCGCAATCCCTCGATTACGGCTCACTGCGAGCCGGCCCCCTGATGACGATGGTCGAGGAGGCGGGGCTGGAGCCGCGGAGGCTGGTCTTCGAGATAACCGAGCGGTCTGTGGCCCGCGTGGATACTGTGGTCCGCGAGGCGAAGCGATTGAGAGAACTCGGCTTCAATCTGGCTCTGGACGATGTGGGTGCCGGGAATGCGGGCCTCGACATGCTCCGGCAGGTCGCGGTCGATTTCGTCAAGATCGACCGTAGCGTCATCACGGCCGCCCTCGTCGACGACTCCGCGGCAGCAGTCCTCTCCGGCATCGTCGCGTTCGCGCGCCACGCGCGCACGTACGTGATCGCGGAGGGCATCGAGACACCGGCAATGCTCGAGATGATTCGATCGGTTAGCGTCGCCGATCCCGCCCTGCCGTTGGGAGTCCAGGCCGTGCAGGGATATCTCCTCGGCCGGCCCAGCCCAGAGATCGCGCCTCCTCCGGCGCCCGACATCGGCAGCCTGCTCGACGAGAGGATGATCGATGAGCGTCGGGCGGCGAGCTGACCGACGGGGCGACCTGGGCCGCACGACATCCCCGCCATTCGCCGTGACTACAGGTCGGACGGTCCGGGGGCGTACTGCGTGTCGGCAGCCCAACGCGTCGCGCCGGCCATGATGATGTCGCAGACCGGGTCTTTGACGTCGTAGTACGCCGCGACGTCGTCGGGATGGAGGGTGGCGAGGGCCTGCTTGACCTGCGCATACGCCCGTGAGGCGGCAGGCGTCACCCGCAGGTAGTCGCGGAAGAGTATGGGGTACAGCTGATTGGCCCTGCCGGCCTGGCGGACATGGAGGTGGGTGGCGCGCTGATGAGAGGGAGCGTAAAAGTAGAGTTTGCGCCACTGCTCGGGCGACGGATCCCAGTCCGGAGGGATGTGATCTCCGGCGATGCCGTTGTGGATCATGTATCCGAGGGGGGCCAGCGCGTCGCTGATTGTCAGCCCATCGAGGACCGCAACCGTCACCTGGACGTCGATGATGTCCTTCGCCGGCAAGCCGGGCACGGATGTCGAGCCAATGTGATCGATGCGCATCGCGAGGGCACTCAGGGCCTGACGCAGAGGTAACGCCACGGAGTGAAACTCCTCAGGCCACGTCGAGTCATAGGGTACGATCCGGATCGTCGGGGACACTGCTTCTTCTCCACACAAAGTACTGGATGCCAGCAACGTGGTGCCGCTACCACCCACTGCTGCACTCCGGCGCCCGTACTCGCTCGAGGGTCGCCACGATAGCTACCATATTCCCTGCCTCACCGGATGGTATAAGCGATAACGGCAGGACTCCTTGCCCGACCGGGAGAGGACTGAACAGTGGGCACAAATCGACCCGGCGGACGTGCCGGACCACGAATGCGGGGTGCGCGTGCGTCGCCCAACCCGGTCGGGAACGCCAGCTACATCCTGACGGCGTTCGCTCTCAGCGGTGTCTTCATCCTGATTGCCGCCTGCGCGGCGCCGAGTTCACGAAGTCGTGCAGACACGGCTCTCGTGCTGTCGCATGCCGCAGGGATCTGTCCCTCGCACATCGTGTACGTGACCGGGCCTGCGTTCTGTGAATTCAGCCGGGTCGGCAATGTGGCCGTCGGAAACTTTCGGACCCCGCATCGCTTGTGGGGTATCGCTTATGCCTTCAACTGTGGCCGACAGCCCGGCCAGTTCACGTTCGCCGAGTGGCTCCCCCTCATGGACCACATGGCCTTGCCCGGCGTCGCGCGTTACGGCAAGCATGGGTCGGGCTACCTCATGGTCCCGGCCGGCAGGTGGAACAGTTTCATCGCGACGATCCCCAGCTACCTGAAGTTCGACGGCGATTGGACGGCGATTGCCGTGAATACCACATGCACTTTCCATGTCGTCGCTATCCGCGGTTCGCGCCAGGACGTCTCATCCTCCATCCCGCCGATACCTGTCCCGGAGCGCCCCTGGTGGCGGAAGGGCCACTCGCGGACGTAGTGGGGGGAGCCGGCGGCTCTCTATTGCGCCGCCACGAACCGATTCGGCATGATGACGAAGTTATTCTCGGCCTGTCAAAGCCGATACCAGACCACAACGGAAAGGGTGATGAGCGTGACGAACGAGTCCCACCAGCCGGCCGCCGACCCGCACACCCGCAAGGCCTATTACCTCGGCCATTTCCGCCGCAACCGCGAGGCGATCCTCGCGGCCGCCGGCCTCGGCCTGGATCGGCCGATCACGGGATGCCCGGGCTGGGACGTCGCGGGTCTCACCGGGCACATGGGCCGCGTGTACACCTTCTGGCTGAAGTGGGTGAGCGAGCGGCCCCGCGGTTTCAGCCGCGAAGCGATGAGCGAGATCGCGGCTGATCGCGATGTCCGCCTTCCCGGCTACACTGCGTGGGATCAGACGGGATTCCCGCGGGACGCACGACCCGACGGCATCGTGCCCTTTGCCCGCCACGCAGGCGACGAACTCGACGCCGCCCTCGTTGGCCTCGAACCCGATGAGATCGTCTGGACCTTCATCCCGCCCCGCCAGACCGGCGACTTCGTCTTCCGCCGCCTGGCCATGGAGACCACCATCCACCGCTGGGACGCCGAGGAAGCTCACGGTATCGCCGGCCGCATCGACGACGCGCTCGCGCGCGACGGCATCGACGAGATGCTCATGCAGTTTCGCGAGGATCCGGCGTATGACGTGAACCGCGATCGTCGGCACGGCCAGACGATCCTCCTCCGTGAGGACGGCGGCGCCGGCCGCTGGCTGGTGTCTTTCGACCAATCCGGCATCACCACCGCCCCGAGCGCCGGCCCGGCCGACGCGACCGTCGCGGGCACCGCCTCCGACTTGTGGCTCTTCATCATGGGCCGGCGGCGGCCGGAGGACATGCGCATCGACGGGGACCAGAGCCTGGCCGCGGCGTGGGGAGACCTCGCCGGCCGGTTCTGATCACTCGCTCGCCATGCCCGGCTGCATCCGGCCGCCGGGGTACGGAGGCGGTGACTCACGGGCGCGCGCCGGCGGAACGAGGGGCAACGCTCTCGAGGTCGGAGATACGGCGGCCCGGCCGATCGCTGGTTCGCGTCGTCCTGAAGGGGTTTGCTGGTGCCGAGGGCCGGAATCGAACCGGCGACACATGGATTTTCAGTCCATTGCTCTACCGACTGAGCTACCTCGGCGCGTCAGGCGACAGATTTTACCATGGCATCCCTCGGACTCCGGAGGGCCCGGGTGTCAGGCGCCGCGCGGCGGGCCATAATGATGGGTACAGCTGTGATCCTCCCGAAAGACCGCGACCATCGCTTTGTCACCATCCGGCGTGGGGGCACGCTTACCGACGCCAATCATCGGCTCCTCGCGTTGTGGGCCGCGACATGCGCAGAACATGTCCTGCCGCTCTTTGAGACGGCGCGACCGTCGGACCCCCGGCCGCGCCAGGCGATCGAGCAAATCCGGGCATGGGTGCGCGGCGAGATCAGGATGTCTCAGTCCCGCGCCGCAGGTGGTCACGCGATGGCGGCGGCAAGAGAATTGAGCGGCGCCGCTCGACACGCCGCCTATGCCGCCGGCCAGGCCCCGGTGGTCGCGCATGTCGCCGCGCATGACCTCGGCGCGGCGGCGTACGCCATCAAGGCGGCACGCGCCGCCGCCCCCGAAGGCGAGGGAGAGAGTTGCGGCCGGCTCGAGTGCCGGTGGCAGCGCGAGCAACTCCCTGAGGCCATCCGTGAACTGGTCCTCGATGATCAGCGGGTGCGAAACGACATTTGCTGGTCGGTGTTCGACTGCTGACGCGCTCACGTGCTTCAGTGACGCGTCACCGAACCCGAGGCGATCGCCTCCACCAGGCCCTCCAGAAGCGCGACGCGGGGTGCGACGGACGTAACGTCGATGTACTCGTCGGGACTGTGCGCATTCCCGCCGACCGGCCCGAGCCCGTCGAGTACCGGCTTGCCGGCCTGAGCCGCCGTGTTGCCGTCAGACGCTCCGCCCGTGGCCACCGCTGTGATGGACAGGCCCAGGTCGGCTCCTAGCCCTTGCGCCAGAACCACCAATTGGTTGGTGGCGGCCGTGCGATGCATGGGCCAGTGCTCGATCCGAACATCCGCCTCCGCATTGGTTTGTGCAATCGTCCGCCACGCGACGGTCTCACGTACCAGTTCCACGGCGTGCTGCAAGCTCTCTGGTTCGAGTGCCCGAATCTCCATCTCGGCCGAGGCATGATCCGGCACGACATTCACCCGCTCGCCTCCTTGAATCACTCCCACGTTCAGCGTGACATCCGGCATGATCCCGTTGAGAGCTTCCAGGCGCGTGACGAGGTAGGCGAGTTCGAGAATCGCGCTCCGTCCGCGGTTGTGATTGACGCCCGCGTGGGCCGCGACACCGCGCACCGTAATGTCCACACGGGCGATTCCTTTGCGGGCGGCCACGATGTTCCCGTTCTCCCGTCCCGGCTCGAGGACGAGAACCGCATCGGCCGTCTCGGCCATCTGTCGAATGAGCCCCCGGCTGCTCGGCGATCCGATCTCCTCGTCGCTATTGTGGATGACGATCACTCGCCCGAGATTCGCGTCCAACGCGACCAGATCCTCGAGTGCGTAGACGATGGCGAGGTCGCCGGCCTTCATGTCGGCCGTGCCGGGGCCGAAGAGCAGATCTCCTTCGCGCCGCATGGGCCTCATCGCGGCTGTGCCGGCCGGGTAGACGGTATCGGTGTGACCGAGCAGGAGCGTCACCGGCCCCGATGCTCCCAGTTCGGCCACGATTGTATCGCCGAGGACATCGTGTCGGTGACGGCTGACCCGCGCGCCGAGTCGGTCGTAGCGGTCGGAGAGCATCGATGCCACCTGGTCGACCCCGACTTTGTCGTACGTCCCGGAATCGATAGACGCGAGGGAGTCGAGATCCCGCAAGTATTCGGGGAGCCGCGCCGCCACGCGCGCGGCGGCTCCGGTGAGGTCGAGCCGCATCCTAGGGAAGGATGATCAACTGGATGGCACGTGAAGGGACGCCGCAGGGCGGCGTGGCCTGCAAGCACAGGGGATTGACCGTGATGAGGGTCGTGCCCGCCCTTGCGGCCGTGTACATCCAGTAGCTGTAGTACGTCCCGGGCGCGCACGATGCCGTCCCATTCACACACGTGATGTCGCCGGTGATCCCCGAGCCGGTGAACTGGAGGTAGTTCGAATCAACCGCGACGGTTGACGGCACGGTCGGAGCCACGAGAACCTCGACCTGCATTCCAACGTGCGTCTGGTAACTGGAGAGCGGCGATTGAGTGTTGATGATGAGCGTCTGCGCCGCCGGCGGAGAGGGGACTGCCGCCAGGGTGACGGACCCACCCGACGTGCTGTAGATCCAGACCGAGCCGCCCTGCGGGATCTGGCTTACCGTCTGGTACTGCCCGATGGCCGGATTCCAGTACCAGGCAGTGGTGCCGGCAGGAACCGTGGCCGGCGCGTCGAACGGATTGCCGACCATCGTCCAGCCGGCTTGCAGAGGACAGGTCATGGAGGCGGCGGTCGGTGGAGTGGCTAGTGGAACGAGCGTGTTGGCGTTGAAGTATGCCCAGTAGCCGCCGCATAGCGCCGTTGTCCGGCTGGAGGACGTGACATAGGCGCCGTTCTGATATGTGAACAGCGCCGCGGCGGACGAGAAGTCGGTTCCGGGGGGCGCGCCCACCATGTTCCAGCCGGTGAGGTAAAAGGACGCGGGTACACTGCTCTGCGCCCTGACGGCGCCTGGTACCAATGGCAGCAAGAGAAAGACGGCGACGATTCCACGCTTTAACATTGCCCTTCCTCCCTCAAACCCTTGACGAATCTGAGCAATTCATCATACACTTACGCGCCCAAGTAAGCAGGGTGATCGCGTGCGCGGAGGTGCACGAGGAAAGTCCGAGCTCCGTAGAGCAGGGTGCTGGGTAACACCCAGTGGGGGCGACCCCAAGGAAAGTGCCACAGAAACATACCGCCGGCATCCGCCGGTAAGGGCGAAATGGTGAGGTAAGAGCTCACCGGCAGCCGGGTGATCGGCTGGCCGGGCAAACCCCATCTGGAGCAAGACGAATAGGAAGGTGCGGCGCTTCGGCGCCTAAGGGCTGCTCGTCCGAGGCCTTCGGGTAGCGTCGCTTGAGGCGGCGGGCAATCGCCGTCGTAGATAGATGATCACCACCGGCCGCGCCGTAAGGGCGGTCGGGACAGAACTCGGCTTACGGCTTACTTGGACTCCCCAGAGGGACCTCCCTGTGGGGATTCGTCTATTTCCGGCACGGGTTCCTGCTTCGCCCGGCCCTCCATGGCGAGGCCGGCGACAAAGGCGAGCAGACCAACTATCAGGAAAACCATCGCCAGCACCGTCAGCGCGGGCGTCGAGCGCGCCGTGACCGCCTGAACCAGGAGGATGACGGCACCGACGATGACAGCGAGACGGCTATACCAGACGATCTCATGCATGGCGCCCGATCGTACCATCGGGTGCTACAGTTGGGCACGGTGGATGGCCCGATCTACCTCGATTACAACGCGACGACGCCGGTCGACGACCGCGTCGTCGCGGCCATGATGCCCTACTTCACCACGCGGTTCGGCAATGCCTCGAGTGCGCATGCCTACGGGATCGAAGCGCGGCGTGCTGTGGAAGAGGCACGGGCCCGCGTCGCTGAACTCATTGGGGCGTGTCCCGACGAGATGATCTTCACGCAAGGCGGCAGTGAGAGTGACAACCTGGCGTTGAAGGGAATAGCCTTCGCGCGGTGGCCCGCAAGCACCCACATCGTCTCGAGTGCGGTCGAGCATCCCGCCGTCCTCGGCACTCTTCAGTACCTGCATGATCGATTTGGGTGTAAGTTTACGATCGTGCCGGTTGACGCCTTCGGGATGGTGTCCCCTGATGCCGTGAAAGGCGCCCTGCGTCCCAACACGGCGCTCGTCAGCATCATGCACGCCAATAACGAGGTCGGGACCGTGAATCCGCTTAGAGACATCGCTGAAGTCGTCCACGCCGCGGGGGCCCTCCTCCATGTCGACGCGTCGCAGTCCGCAGGAAAGATGGACGTGGACGTTGACGGGTTGGGCGCCGACCTACTCACCATTGCCGGCCACAAGTTGTACGCACCGAAAGGAATCGGGGCCCTGTACCTACGCCGAGGGGTGTTCATTGACCCGCTGGTTCATGGCGGTGGGCAGGAAGGCGGCCGGCGCGCCGGCACCGAGAATGTTCCTTACATCGTCGCGCTCGGAGCCGCGGCGACAATCGCTCGGGACGAGCGACCGGAGGAGGAGCGACGTCTCACCCGCCTCCGCGACGCGCTGCACGATTTGTTGTCGTCACAGGTGCCGGGCCTGTCGCTGAACGGGCATCCGACACTGCGGGCGCCCGGGACTCTGAATGTCAGCTTCCCGCATGTGGCCGGCCGCATGGTGCTCGACCTCACGCCCGGCGTGGCCGCTTCCACGGGTTCTGCCTGCCACTCGGCCGCCGGCGAACCGTCGGGAGTGCTCGATCTCATGGGCCTGTCTCGTGAGCGGGCGCAGGGAGCCGTGCGCCTTTCCCTGGGCAGGTGGACTACCCAGGACGATATCGAGGGTGCGGCGTCTGCGCTTGCTGCGGGGTATTTTCAAGCGCTCGACTACGTCGGCCTCGCGGGCTAGTCCGGCGCAACCGGCGATAGCGCAAGGCGGCTCACCACGGTCTGAATCAACTTCAGGCCGACGTTGTCTTCCATTGTCAGGATGGACTCGGGGTGGAATTGCACCGCTGCCATCGGCAGGTCGCGATGCTCGATCGCCATGATTGCTCCATCCTCGGAGCGCGCGGTTATCAGAAGGTCGGCCGGTAGATTGTCGGCGTCGGCGTACAGCGAGTGATATCGGCCGACCCGAAATGTGGACGGGAGACCGCGGAGCAAGCGACCGCCCTCGACGACGACTCGGGATCCCTTGCCGTGCACGGGGTAGTCAAGCACGTCCAGCCTGCCCCCGCAATATTCCACTAGCCCTTGGAGGCCGAGACACACGCCGAAAACCGGGATCCCGCGCACGGCCGCCGCCCCGATCGTGCCGGCCACGTCGAAGTCCTGCGGACAGCCGGGGCCGGGGGAAAGGACGATCAAATGAGGCCGCAGCGCATCAAGGTCGTCCCGAGGGAATCCGGAGCGCCACGTCACGACGTCGGCGCCGGTCTGGCGAATATAGTTGGCGAGCGTGTGGACGAATGAATCCTCGTGATCGACGAGCAGCACGCGCCGCCCCGTGCCGACCTGTCCACCACCGACTATCTCTGTGTTCTCGTGATCCGGACGCCGGATGGCGTCCAGCAATGCGGACGCTTTCATGCGGGTCTCCGCCTCCTCGCTCTCCGGGTCGGAGTCGAACAGCAGAGTCGCGCCGGCCCGCACCTCGGCCACTCCGTCCTTGATGCGGATTGTCCGCAGCGTGAGTCCCGTGTTCATATTGCCGTCGAATCCGATGAGGCCGACCGCTCCTCCGTACCATGCGCGCGGCGACTTCTCGTGCCGCTCGATGAACCGCATCGCCCACGTCTTGGGGGCGCCGGTCACCGTTACGGCCCACGTGTGGGAAAGAAAGGCATCCAGGGCGTCGAACTCGGGGCGCAGCCGGCCTTCCACATGATCGACCGTGTGGATGAGGCGGGAGTACATTTCGATCTGCCGGCGGCCGATGACCCGCACGCTCCCCGGCACACAAATCCGGGACTTATCGTTCCGGTCTACATCGGTGCACATCGTCAACTCGGACTCATCCTTCGCCGAGTTCAAGAGTTCCTGGATCTGCTGAGCGTCGCCAATAGCGTCCTGTCCGCGGGCGATGGTGCCGGAGATCGGGCAGGTCTCCACCCGCGAACCATCGACACGGACATACATTTCCGGTGAGGCACCCACCAGATACTCCGCGTCGCCGAGATTGATCAAAAATCCGTAGGGAGCCGGGTTGCGCCGCCGCAGGCGCTCAAACAGAGTAGATGGAGGTGCGCTGCATGGCTCAAAGAACGTCTGCCCTGGAACGACCTCAAAAAGGTCTCCACGTCGAAACGACTCTCTCGCCACGGCGACCATAGCCGCATACTCGCCCGGCAAATGGTCTCCGGGGCTTGGGGGCCGGCGAGGACCGGCCGAGGACGTGGCAGAGGTGTCACGCCGCAGACCGGCGGTGGAACGATCGGCCACGGCGAACTCATACCGGCGGAGTTCGGCGCGCTCTCGCTGGTGGTCGACCACGACAATCTCGTCGGGGATATAGAGGACGAGATCGCGTTGATCCGACGGTCGCGGCAAGCACAGGTCGATGGGCTCGAATTGGAAAGCGAGATCATACCCGAATGCGCCGTACAGGCCCAGATAGGGATCTTCAACGCTGTGGAACAGATCAACCAGCACGCGAATGAGAGAAAACACCGAGGGCTGCCGGCTCCGCTGCTCCTCCGGAAAGCGACCCAGCGGCTCGCGGACCGTCCCGCGTACTGAAGTGGCGCTCACCTCGACGTGCGATACGGCCTCACAGGTCCGGACAGCGGAAGCGATGGCCGCCAGCAGAAGGGCCCCGCGCTCGTTCAGAGCGTCCACTCGGAAGTCGCGGCCGCGCGCGGTGACTTGCACGGGCGGGTCGACGAATCCTATGTCCCAGCGCGTATAGCGCCCCGGATACTCGTAGCTGGAGGCCAGCAGGACTCCGCGACGCTCGTTCAGAGCCAGCACGATATGATCGATGGCCCCGTCGACCGGCAACGGGTCTATGGCTCGATCGACGGTGATTCCTCCCGCGGTTCGATACTGCCGGTTGCTCATGACTCACCCGCGAGATCAGGACGGAGCGCGCGCGCCCCACCCAGATAGCAGTGGTGAACCGGTCCACGACCCTCTACATGCAGCAGCACCCGGAGGCAACGTTCGAGCGCGCCGGGTACCGGTACTTCCTGCATGTCAAGCATCGGCACGTCCCAGCCCATGGCTCGCGCCCCCCGTGCCGGGAAGACGGCGTCGAGGTCAGGAGTCAGCGTGAAGAACATGCTGATGGTATCCCGGGGGCCGACGCGGTTGGTCCGCGCCACTTCCGCCAGCAATTCCTGGGTCGCGGCCGTGATGGCGTCGTCGGTGTTCTGTTCGACGGTGATGGCTCCCCGAATCGCCCGCATCAGTCGGCCTCCAGGAGGTGGAGAAGGGTATCGAGTGCGGCGAGGTAGCTATACCACCCGAATCCCGCAACCTGGCCACGCGCGACCGGCGCGATAACGGACTGGTGGCGAAAGTCTTCACGGGCGGCCGGCACTGACATATGGACTTCAACCACAGGGTAGTCGACGGCGGTGATCGCGTCACGCAGCGCATAGGCGTAGTGCGTCAGCGCCCCCGGGTTGAATAGGGCCCCGTCCGCCCAACCGATGGAGTCTTGCAGGGTATCGATGAGCGTTCCCTCGTGATTCGTCTGGAGTATCCGGAGCTGCGCGCGGTTCACGGCTCGTGCTTCCAGGAGACGGTTGATGTCATCGAGCGTCGTGGTCCCGTACACATCCGGCTCACGCCGGCCGGTGAGATTCAGATTCGGTCCGTGCAGAACCAAGATATTCTTCACGCGCGCACTCCTGGCGATGCGCCGAGCGCCGACGACAAGTCGGTGAGGGCAAGCGCACGCAGCGTCCCGCGGCCGATTCGCTCGGGCACGGCCAGGGTGACCGAATCTCCAGTTCGCTTCTTGTCGTGGCCCATGGCGTGCACGGCGACAGCCGCGTCGAGATCCGGGGCGCGCGCAGGAAGCTCGAACGAATCGAGCAGCTCGCGCAGAATTTCGCCCACTTCCGACTCCGTCCAGCCGCACGTCCGGGCCACAGAGACTTCGGCGCTCATGCCAATGGCCACGGCTGCTCCGTGCGGCAGCCGGTACTCGCTCGCCGCTTCCAGCGCGTGACCGACTGTATGGCCAAAGTTCAGGAGCATGCGCTCACCTCGCTCGAATGGGTCAGCGCGCACCACGTCCGCCTTCAGCCGCGCAGCTTGTTTGATCACGGAGTTCCCATCCACGAGCGCCTCGAGACCGCCCAGCGACCGAAGGTCGGCCACGAGTGAGGGAGAGCACATCAGGGCGATCTTTATGATCTCGGCGGCGCCCCACGCCAATTCGGACGAGGGAAGGGTCGCCAGGGTGTCGCTGTCGATGGCGACGACGGTCGCGGGGTAGAAGGCCCCGATCAAGTTTTTGATCCCACCAAAGTCGAACCCGACTTTGCCGCCGATCGCCGCGTCGGCCTGGGCAAGGAGAGTCGTCGGAACGAGTGCGAGCATGGTTCCACGCATGTAAGTCGCAGCCACGAATCCGGCGAGGTCACACACGACCCCGCCACCGACACCGACGACGAGATCCGATCGCTGTAGGCCGAACTCGAGTGCCTCCTGGTACGCGGCGTGGATGCTTTGAGCCGACTTGTATGCCTCGCCGGCAGGAATAATGACTGTCGCGACGTCAGCCGTGTCACGCAATGACGATGCCACCCGCTCCGCGTGCCCGTGCGCCGCCACGTTATCGTCGGTCACGATGAGACAGCGGCCGGGTTTCTTGGCACCGAGGAGAGATGCTAGCTCGGCTGCGGCGCCGGACCGGACATAGATAGCGCTCTTGGTGTGGCGGGTGAACGGAACCACGGCCGCCGGAAGGCCAAGGGCGTCGGCAACAGCATCCGCGGCGCCTTCCGGAGTTCGACCATCGGTATCTACCTGCATGAGCGTGTCGTACACGGACCGGCGCGTCTCCAGCAGACGCCGCAGCGCGCCGCCTCCGTCGAGAAGGGGTCGATCCGGTCCCGTCCGGATCCTCTCATGCAGGGTTTCGACGGACGCCGTGAGACAGACCAGATACTTGTCCGCCAGGAGCTGGCGATTGCGATCGGCCAGAATCGTTCCCCCGCCGAGCGCGACTACGCGGCCGTGACCCGGCGCCAGGTCCGCGAGCACCTTCGACTCATGTTCCCGGAATGCCTCCTCTCCGTCCTGTCGGATGATCTCAGCCGGCGTCCGACGGGTTCGGGCAGTGATCTCATCGTCCAGGTCCACGAAGTCCAGGCCATACCGGTCCGCCAAGATTCGTCCGACCGTTGTCTTGCCGGTTCCCATGAAGCCGGCCAGCACCACATCTCTCACCGCGGGGCCCCGTAGCGTTCGGCGATTTCCGAAATACTGTCCCCGCCAACCTTTTCGAGGAAGGCGTCGGCCATGACGAGAGCAACCATGGCCTCCGCGACCACGGACGCGGCGGGAACCGCGCAGATGTCCGACCTCTGATAGGTCGCCCGAGCGGGATTCCCTGTCCGTACGTCGACGCTCTGCATGGGAGTGAGGGTCGTCGAGATGGGTTTCATGGCGGCGCGCACGACAACCTGCCCACCGGTCGTCACGCCTCCTTCCAGTCCCCCCGCCCGATTCGACGTCCGGACGGGCCCGAAGTCGGACGGAACAATCGCGTCGTGAACCCGGGTGCCGGGCGCCAGGGCGTTGGCGAACGCCGATCCGATTTCGACGCCCTTGATCGCCTGAATGCTCATGACGGCCTGCGCCAGCCGGCCGTCCAACTTTCGGTCCCACTGCACGTAGCTGCCGAGTCCAACCGGCGCTCCTGCGACCGTCACCTCGACGATGCCCCCGAGAGTGTCACGGGCTCGGCGCGCTTCGTCAATCGCCGCTACCATGCGCTCCCCGGCAGCGGCGTCGGCCACACGAACCGGTGACTCTTCGACATGTCGCCGCGCCTCCGGGTCGGACAGATCGGCCGGCTCGGCCGTTACCTCGCCGATCGCCAGCACCTGACTCCAGACGCCGATGCCGAACCGCCACAAGAGCTGTTTGGCAATTGCCCCAATCGCGACGCGCATCGCCGTCTCGCGCGCGCTGGCTCGTTCCAGCACGGTCCGCATGTCGTCAAGGCGGTACTTCTGAGCACCGGCGAGGTCAGCATGTCCCGGGCGCGGAACGGTGAGGACGGGCTTCTCCCGCTTGAGTTGGTTGGGATAGTCGCGATTCTCAACCCTGATAGCGATCGGTGCGCCCGTCGTCCTCTCTCGCTCGACACCACCCAGGAACACAACCTCGTCGTGCTCGATCCGTTGCCGGCCGCTGCGTCCGTAACCACCCTGCCGCCGCCGGAGGTCGTCGTTGATGCGCTCCACGTCCAGTTCCAGACCTGCCGGCATCCCCTCCAGGATTCCGAGGAGCTCCGGTCCGTGCGATTCACCGGCCGTCAAGAAGCGCAGCATCTTTTCGCCTCCAGAGCAAGACGGCACGCCTCGCGCATCACGTCGATATTTGGCTCCAGTCCCGTCCACATACGAAATGACTCCGCCCCCTGGAAGATCAACATCTCCAGGCCATCCATAACCACGGCGCCTTGTCGTTCAGCCTCTCGAAGGAACGGCGTGGAACGACCGTACACCAGATCCATAACGACCACTCCCGGCCGCAGTATCGCGCCGTCGGGCAAGGGAGACTGAGCCGCATGGCGCCCCATGCCGAGCGGCGTGCAATTGACGATGAGATCGGCAGATGCGAGATCGTCGAGCTGCGAGCTGCCAGGAATGGCGCCCAGAGTAGAAAGCCTCTCCACACGTTCCGGGGACCGCGCGTAGACGTGCGGACGAATGCCTCGCAGATTCAAAGCGTAGGTCACGGCGCGCGCCGCTCCACCGGCACCCAACACCACCGCGCGCCTTCCGTCAAGCCCAACACGGGCCGACTCAAGCGCGCGTTGGAATCCCGCCGGGTCCGTATTACTCGCTTCCACTCGTCCTCCCCGAACGGACACGGTGTTGGCGGCACCCAGCGTCTCCACAATGTGATCGCGCACATCGACCAGCGCCACAACGGTTTCCTTGTGGGGAATAGTCACATTGAAGCCGCGGTATGCATGGCTCAGGTCTGCGAAGCGAGCCGTGAGGTCGTGACATGAGACCCTCTCGGCCTGATACTCCGCGGAAATGCCGGCGGCCCTGAAAGCCGCATTGTGCATGGCAGGCGACAAACTGTGCGAGATCGGGTCGCCGATCACCGCATAACGATCAGCCGACATCGATCGTCCCTCCCAGACGATGGAGATCGGCGGCGAAGCCGGGATACGACACGTCCGCCACCTCAACTCCATTTACGACGGTCTCTCCATCCGCCCGCATTCCGGCGACCGCTCCCATCATGGCCAGCCGGTGATCCCCGTGGCTTTGGATGGTTGCGCCGCGGAGGCGAGACGGGCCGTCGATCACAAATCCGTCGTCCAGCGGAACGATGGAGGCGTCCAGCCGGCCGAGAATCTCCGCGACGGCCAGGATGCGGTCGGTTTCCTTGACTCGCAACTCCCGCGCGCCGCGTATGACGGATCGGCCCTCCGCCTGCGTCGCGAGAAGAGCCAAAAGGGGAATCTCGTCAATCAGCGACGGGACGTCCCCAGGTTCGATAAGCAGGGGGCTTTGTACTCGACCGCTGACTCTAATATCGCCGACCGGCTCCCCCAGCCTCTCGCCTCCCGTCCGGATCTCAACGTCGGCTCCCATCCGCTGGATGCCGCGAAAGAACCCAAGCCGATGGGTGTTCAGGGAGACGTTGCGAATGGTCACCTCCCCGCCGCTCAGGAGGGCAGCCGCGGCCGCGAAGGCAGCGGATGACGGATCACCAGGTATGTCAAATCGGAAACCTGGAACGATACCGGGCCGAATAGTCACGTCCTTGCCGTCAAGCGTTATGTCGAGCCCCAGGGCCGATAGTAGCCGCTCCGTATGGTCACGCGTCGGGATGGGCTCGGATACCGTCGTTTCCCCCTCGGCGTCGAGGCCCGCCAGCAGGACCGCGGACTTCACCTGGGCGCTCGCCACCGGGAGCCGGTATCGGATGCCGGTGAGTCGACGGCCCCGTATTGACACAGGAGCATGACCGTCCGACGTCTCGATCTCCGCGCCCATACGGGCGAGCGGTTCCACCACGCGCTGCATGGGGCGGCGCGAGAGGGAGTCGTCTCCCGCCAGACACGATGAGAAAGGGCGTCCGGCGAGGATTCCGGCCAGCAGGCGCATGGTGGTGCCGGAGTTTCCCGCGTTCAACGGAGCGACCGGCGCTCGCAGGCCACCATGTACGGTGGCTCGGTTCTCGGCAAGTGTGACGTCGGCACCGAGAGTCCGCAGACACGCAACCGTCGACATCACGTCCGCTCCGTCCGGAACGCCGGCGATGACGGACTCACCGTCGGCCACGGCCGCCAGCATCAAGGCGCGGTGGGCAAGGGATTTGTCTCCCGGCACCGACGCGGTACCGGCTACCTGTGAGGGTCGCAGGACCCACCTCACGGCGCCACCTCGGCGGCGTTCAGTCCCAGCAGCCGCTCTATGGACGCTGCGTCTTCGCGCTCCAGCGCCGCCAGCAGTTCATCGAGACGGTCGCGATACCGGCGCGTCACGCCGGAGATCTCCGCGGCGTTCGCCAGCAAGACATCGCGCCAGAGAGTTACATCGCTGTCCGCCAGGCGCGTCATGTCGAGATACCCCGGACCGATCAAGGGAGAATCGGGCGGCACGCAGACTCGTAGCAGGCTGGAAAGGATCTGCGGCAAGTGACTGGTCCCGGCCACGATGCGGTCGTGCTCGCGCGCATCCATGACCACTGGTCTCGCACCGGCCTCGGACACGAGGGCGGAAGCGGCGGCCAGGAATGCCGGGTCGGTGGCCGGACCCGGCGTGAGAACAAACGGGCGATCGCGGAAGAGCGCCGGGTCGGCTGCTTCCGGGCCGGATTGCTCGGAGCCGGCCAGCGGATGACCGCCCACCATACGGTGCGCCCCGGGACAGATCGACATCGCCTCAACCACGGCTCCCTTGGCGCTTCCCGTATCGATAATGATGGTGTCGGCCGGCGCCGCGGCGTCGACCGCGGGCAGGAGGCCGGCAATGCGGAGGACGGGCGCCGCGAGAATCACCACCTCGCTCGTCGCCGCCAGCTCCCGTAGCGGAGAGGCCGATTCGATCCAGCCGAGCTGGAGAGCGCGGGATTGCCTGCCCGGCGCAATGTCGTAGCCGGAAATCTCGTGGCCGACAAGTCCCAGGGCGCCGCCCAGCGAGCCTCCGATCAAGCCGAGCCCCACGATGCCGATGCGCATCAGAGAGTTCGTCCTACCGCCGCGGCGAGCGGACGCAATTCCTCCATCAACGTGCGGAAGCGGTCCGGCCGCAGCGCTTGTGCCCCGTCGGAGAGCGCGTCCTCCGGACGGCAGTGGACCTCCACGATGAGTCCGTCGGCACCCGCGGCGATGGCTGCCTTCGCGATCGGCGCCACGAGATTCCACTTCCCTGCCGCATGGCTAGGATCGACGATCACGGGCAGGTGCGTCAGACTCTTGAGAACCGGCACGGCGCTGATGTCCAGGGTGAAACGGGTGGAGTCTTCAAAGGTGCGGATGCCGCGCTCACAGAGAATGACGCGTTCGTTGTGGTTTGCGAGTATGTACTCGGCAGACATGAGCAACTCCTCGATCTTCGCGCTCATGCCGCGCTTCAGAAGTACGGGGTGCCCGGAGCGGCCGACCTCTTGCAGCAAGGCAAAGTTCTGCATATTGCGAGCACCGACCTGGAGCATGTCCACGTGGCCCGCGACCAACTCGACGTCTTCTGCCGACAGAACCTCGCTGACGACAAACAGCCCGAGACGGCGTCGTACGTCGTCCAGCATCTCCAGCGCCCGGACTCCCAGACCCTGGAAACTGTACGGAGACGTGCGAGGCTTGAACGCACCGGCTCGCAGGATGCGCACGCCGGCCTCTTTCATCGCTACCGCGGTTTCCCACAGCTGCTCTTCGCTCTCCACAGCACAGGGGCCCGCGATCACGACGATTCCGGTATCTCCAAACGCCTGTCCATTGAGGGGCACGACCGTGCTTTTGGGACGAAAGTCGCGGCTGCTCAACTTGAACGGCTTTGACACCGGGACCAGGCGATCCACGCCGGGGAGCAACTCAAGACCGGTGAGGCGCTCCGGAGTCAGATGACCGATGATGCCGATGATCGTCGTTTCGTCTCCCTCCGACAAATGAGGCCTCAGTCCGAGCTCCTGTACGCGCGCCACAACGCCCTCGACCTGCTGTCGGGTCGCGTGACTTTGCATAATGATGATCACGTCTCCTGCCTCCCTACTGACGATCGCCAACAAATCCTCCAAAAAGAGAGGCCGGAGGCGTTTCCGCCTCCGGCCTTGAGGGTATGACGCTGCGGGCGGCTCTCAACGAGCCGTCAGCTCACACCCTCTATGTCCACCAGTAATAGCAGCCGTTGCCGGCCGGGCTCTTCGATACCACGGTTCTTTCCGTACACCAGTCGAGTACCATAGTAAAGCATTCCGGGAAGGCAAGCCGCAAGGGACGAAGCCTCCTATATGGGGTCGTGTGTCACCCCGACCGGCTTCCCCTGCTCGATCTCGATCATTCGCTCGATCGCGCGGCGCAAGTGTGGAATGACAATCGAGCCGCCGACGACCAGAGCCACGTTCATTGCTTCGATCATTTCGTCCCGGCTCGCCCCGCGCTCGTGACTCTGAATCACGTGATAGGTGACGCAGTCGTCGCAGCGCAGGACCAGGGACGCAACCAGCCCCAGAAGCTCCTTGATCTTCAGAGGCAGGACCCCGGGTTCGTAGGCCTGATGGTCGAGCGCAAAGAAGCGCCTGATGTTGAGATTGGCACTGCCCAACACGAGCTCGTTGAGCCGCTCGCGCTCCGCTTCCCACTCCTCCACTGACAGCTGTGACATTGGAACTCTCCCGATTGATTCGTATGGTGGACCCGGTATACTTTTGGGTATACTACATCTATGACTGCCTACCTTGATCCCGGCCGTCGAGAGCGCAAGCGGCAGGCCCTGCATGAAATGCTACTCGTCACGGCCAACCAATTGTTCCGTGAGCGCGGCATCGCCGGAACGACCGTCGACGACATCGCCGAGGCGGCGGACGTGGCCAGGCAGACTGTCTTCAACCACTTTCCATACAAAGAGGCCTTCGCCCTCGAGTTAGGCGCGGCGGTTATTCATCACGCGGGCGAGCGCGCCCAGGCCCTGCTGGAAGCGGGCATGCCGGCCCTGGACGTCGTTCAGCTCGTGGGCGAGTGGGTTCTGGAAGCGGCGACGCACGACCCAGACGTCGCGATTGTCGTGGCCCGGGAATTGCTCCACTCGGACCCGGTGCGCGCGGCGCGCGCGGCGACACACGTACCCCTCTGCGAACTTTTGCAAGCCCTGCTGGAACAGGCGCGGGAAGAAGGCGGCATCCGAGAATCGTTCCCAACGGACGTCGCCGCAGCCCGTTTTAGTTCGGTGATCGCGAGCCTGACGGCTCAGGTCGCCTGCCGCGAGGCCGGCGCGTTACGGCGCGACCTCGCCATTTCATTCGACATGTTATTGCACGGAATAGTGAAGAGGAGCGCATGATGCTTTCTTGGACCAATTCGCGACGCTTCGGCCACCGACTGCTGAGCGCCACCCTGCGGTGCCGGCAGTGCAGCCGCCCGGCAGGCGATCTCGTCGGCTTTGCCGATCGCACTCTCTCTGAAGCCCGGTTTCTTCCCCTGGACACCGGCTTCATGCCGCACAATCTGGCAGGCGAGCTCCGCTGCGGGCGCTGTGCCGGTCAGTTGTTCATCGACGACATCGAGCCGCTGGGCCGCAGCGTTCCACTCGATGAGGCCGGCGGCATTCCGTTTGCTCGCATTCTGGGCGAGCGCGAGGGAGCCGGCACCGCCGCCTAGAGCACCGCGCGAGGCGCCGTGGACAGTTCAGTCCACGGCGCTTGTTATTTAACGGTGCCGGAACCTGATCCCCTTCCCCGATTCAACGACCAGGCGTGATAATGAACCGCCTGATTCGATCGGGCAAGCCTATCTATGTATGAGGACTATGTATGACAGCAAACGATTCCGAGAATCACCGATCCGACGCCGCACTCTTTATTGACTGGGACAATCTCAAGGTCGGGCTGAAGCAACTGGGGGGCCAGCCCAACATTTCGTCACTTCTCGACGCCGTCAGCCGGCGGGGGCGCGTCGTCGTGGCGCGCGCCTACGCAGATTGGCAGCAGCGACTGAATGCCTTCGATCCTCCGAATCTGTATGCCGCCGGGATCGAGCCCGTCTACGTACCGGTGAGGACACAGGGCGGCAAGATCGTGAAAAACAGCGCGGACGTCAAGCTCGCCGTGGATTGCATCGACTTGCTCAATACCGCGCCCCACCTCAAGGTCTTCGTCCTGGTTTCGGGCGATGCCGACCTGGTTCACCTCGTCAACTTCCTCCGCGCCCGCGGCAAGAAGGTTGTTGTGATCGGCGTTTCCGGAACGGTATCGTCGGCGCTGACGGAAAACGTCGACGACCTCCTGATGTACGACGTGGATATCGAGCCCATCCGTCAGCCGGAAGCGGCCGGATCACAGCCGCGCAAGCCGAAGCCGGCCTCCGACACCGCGAAGCTGGAGGAGGCGTACGCTCAGCTGGAGGACCTTCTCCGCAACCGCAGCAATCGGGTCGGTTCCCTCCTGTCGTGGATCGGCATCCAGCTGGCGCGGCGCGGCTTTGACTATCGTGCCCTGGGCTTTGAACGGCTCAAGGACTTTCTTCGCGAAGCCGAACGGAACGGCCGCGTACGGATCCTGACGCGCGGGCTGCAGGATTGGGTGTACCTGCCCGAGCAGTACGAAAGCATCATCGAAAACGAAGTCGAGGCCGAAGAACGAGAGGCCGCTGAGGAAGACTCAAACGACCTGTCCAGTGAAGTTGCCGTCGCAGCGCTTGACGAAGGCGAGCAACAAAACTTCCTGCGCTATCTCATCGAGCTGGAGAGACGTTCAGACTACCTCATCCCTCCGTATATCGTCACTCATCTCGTGAAGGACAGCGTGTTGCCTTCCCTCTCGCAGAGTCAACTGCGGTCGCTGGTGCGGGACGCTGCGTCCGAGTCGATCCTTGTCCCTTCGACGTACACCGTGACGCATCGGCAGACAGGGAAGCCGCACGACCTCCGAACGGTCATCGTCAACAAGGATCACCCGGCGGTCGCACCGTTGCTGCCCGAGACGGAAGCGGCGGAAGCGGTCGCCGGCTAGCTCCGGCCCTACGAGCCGGGCACGTGCATCGGCATGACCACGTGCGTGTAATCCGCGGCGTCAATCGGCTTGAAGACAGCGGCGGAATTCGGGCCGGTTAGCTCGAGTCCGACCTGGTCGGAACGGACAACACCGAGCACATCGGTGATGTAGCGGGAATTGAAAGAGACCTTCTGGGCTCCCCCGTTGACGACGGCATCCAACTCGCCACGGTCTTCACCCAACTCGGCGGCTGCGCCCATCACCGCGACACTGCCGACGCCGGCTTCTCCACCGGGCTGCACGTCGAGAGTGACGATGTTGGAGTTGTCGCGAGAAAAGAAGCTGGCGATTTTCGTGGCCTTCAGCAATTCGCCCGTGTTGACCACGACGCGGGTGGAGAACTTCGCCGGAATAATCTGACGGTAGTTGGGATACTGCCCCTCGACCAGCCGCGAGACGACATGAAGGTTCTCGGTGCGAAACACGACCTGATTGCGATTCGGCGTGACGGAGATCTCGACTGCTTCATCGCCATCCGGCAAAATGCGGGTCAGTTCCGCCAGGGTCCGCGCCGGGATGATCACGCTGAAGTCTCCGGCCGCTGCCGTCTCCAGCCGCCCGGCGCGCGTGGCCAGCCGGAAGCCGTTCGTGGCCGTCAGGGTGACCTCGTCGCCCCCGAACGTAGCGAGCACGCCCGTCAGAACCGGCCGCGTATCATCCATAGCGGCCGCGAACACCACTTGCTCCAGCATCTCCTTGAGGAGAGACGCCGTCACCGACGCCGCTGTCTCCTCGGCCGAAGTCGGAATCGCGGGGAAGTCGTCGGCGCTCATGCCGCGGATCGTGGCTTCAAAGCGGCCGGCCTGCAGGCGGGCCGCGTGCGATCCCTGTTTCACCGTGATGTCGACCGGCTCGGCCGGCAGGGTGTCCACAAATTCCGTGAGCAACTTGGCGGGCAGAGTGACCGCGCCCTCCTCACCGACCGTGGCATCTATCCACGTCGTGATCGCGATTTCCAGGTTCGTGGCAGCCACCCGCAGGCGGTGGCCGTCGGTCGCCATAAGGATGTTGGCGGTAATCGGCAGCGGGCTCCTCGTCCCCACGGCACGCCCGGCAACCCGCAATCCGTGGCTCAGTTGCTCCTGCCTCGCGGTGATCTTCAAGTCTGACTCCTCAGCGCATTGTTATGTCGACTAGAGCGTGCCGCACGGGGCACCAGGCTCGACGGATTGGGGGAACGGACGATTATACGGACGACTCCTCGCGCGTTCAACGCGCCGTGGGGAGCGCCGGATCGACCGACAGGCCATAACGAACCAGGTTCCAGCCATCGGGAAACCGGGAGGCTTCGCTGTCACCCATGATGACCACGATCACCCAGTGCTTCCCGGCTTGCGCCGACGAGACCAGGCAGGCCCCGGCCCCGGGGGTCGTCCCGGTCTTTACTCCGTTGATGACGGCGGACTGCCACAGTAGCTGGTCGAGATTTACCCAGTGATGAACCGGTATGCCGGCGGTCCGCACCGTCCATGAGCGGGTGCGGACGATGCGCGCGAAGGTCGGGTTGTGCATGGCGACCGCCGTGAGGGCGGCAAGATCCCGCGCCGTGGTGACCTGCCCCGGCTGATCGAAACCGTTCGGACTGAGGTAGTGGGTGTGCCGCAGCCCCAGCTCCCGTGCTGTGGCATTCATAAGATCGACGAAGTGCGGAATGGTGTGGCCCACGACCTCGGCTAACTCGGCCGCCGCGTCGTTGCCGGAGGGCAGCATCATGCCGTGCAGCAGGTTCCAGATGCTGATCCGCTCGCCGATAGACAGCCCGGCGGTTGACCCGCCGTAGGAGACGGCAGTCTGATCGACGGTGACCATCGTGTGCAGCGGGATGTGGCTGCGCAGCACGATGAGAGCGGTCATGATCTTGACCGTGCTGGCAGGATAGCGCTCGACGTCGGGCCGCCGCGCCCAGAGCACCTGGCCCGTCCATCCGTCCACGACGATCCCCTCCGGAGCCGACACCGGCGGACCCGCCGCGTGTGCCGGCGCGGGAAGCGCTAGCCCCAAAAGAGCAAGACAGAGCACGAGAGGTCGCACAGCGCTCTATGGTAGCCGCACGACCTCCCGCTTGACAGGTTTCGGCAGCGGGACAAATACTGGCCGACGGGCGGCCACGCACAAGGAGGATCTATGCAATCTCTGCCGCAGCTCATGCCAGGCGATATCGGTACAGCTCAGGCTCCCGGCGTCACCTATTCGATTCAGGGCGACCTGGTTCCGGTGCTGACCTGTCAACTGGATGGATCGATTCCCATTTACTTCGAGCATCACGTCGTTCTCTGGAAGGATCCGGGGCTGGAGATCGGTATGCACGCCGTGAAGGGAGCGCTGAAGCGCATGGTGGCCGGCATGCAGGTCTTCATGACTGAGGCCAGGGGCCCGGGGGAGGTCGCGTTCTCGCGAGACGGCGTTGGGCACGTGTTCCCCCTTCACCTGCAGCCGGGCCAGGCGGTCCTGGCGCGTGAACACCAGTTTCTGGCCGCGACCGGGCATGTTGAATACTCGGTCAGCCGGGTGAAGGGCGTGGGAAGCATGCTCTTCGGATCCAGCGGCTTCTTCGTGGATCGGTTTCAAGCCGGACAACAGGAGGGCGTCCTCTGGCTGCACGGCTTCGGCAACGTCTTTGAGAAGACGCTGGCCGCCGGAGAACAATTCGACGTGGAGCCGGGCGGCTGGGTGTACCGTGACGAGACCGTTCGGATGGACGTGCAGGTGATGGGCTTGCGGACCGGGATCATCGGGGGCGGAGGACGGCTCGTGTTCAATCGCTTTACCGGTCCGGGACGTGTTGGAATCCAGTCGATGTACTTCCACCTTCCGACGTCCGAATGAGTCTCGTGTGACAGGTCGCTCGACTGGAGCGTGATGTTGAAACTTCGCGGCGCGTTGGCGCGTATATTCTCTCAATGGACCAAGGTCTAACCCCGGACAGAGAACTCATCGACCTCGCCCGACGCGGTGATCATGCCGCGTACGGGGAGATAGTCGAGAGGTACAAGGACGCCGGGTACCGCGCCGCTCTCAACATCCTGCGCGAGCCTGCCGATGCCGAAGACGCCCTGCAGGAGGCTTTTGTCAGGGCCTATGTCCACCTCAACTCCTACAAACCGGAGTTCCGTTTCTACACCTGGTTCTCGACGATCGTGCGCAACGTCGCGCTGTCTCATCTCCGCGCTCGCGATTGGCTCGTGACGCCTCTGACAGACGACATGATACGCCCCGCCCGTGCCCTTATCCAGGAATCGCCCGAGTTAGTGGCGCTGGCGGCAACGCGAGCCGAGATCATCCGCGACGCCGTGAACTTGCTCCCGGATCGCTACCGCCGCGTCCTGATCCTGCGTTACTGGCATGATCTGACGTACGAGGAGATCGCCCGGGTGACCGAGCAATCACTGGGCGCGGTGAAGACGCAGATTCACCGGGCGAAACTCATGCTGGCGGATGCCGCCTCCATGGGTTCCCTGGGTCTGGCCCTGGAATAAGGCATGTCTGTCCACCCCCACCCGGACTTCGCGCGGCGCATCGAGCGATCCCTCAACGGCGCCGACACGGCGCGTCGCTGGCACCAGTGGAAGGAACGTGCCCGTCTCGCTCTTCCCGTCGTCCTACTCGCCGGCCCGGTCATCGGCTGGCATCTTCTGCAGCACACGCCGGGAAGCGGCCACATGGCGGTGGCTGCTCTCGCCACCGTCGCCTTCATACTCGACGTCGGTGTACACCTCGATACGTCGTTGCTGTCGTCGCTCGGATTGGCGGACCTACCGACGGTCGTCGGCCTCCTCCTGCTGGTCATGGTGGCCGCGTCCGTCCTCTGGCGCGAGGACAAATGATGAGGCGGCGACTCCTCATAGCGGGATGGACCGTCATCCTCTGCCTGTCGGCTCTGCTCCCTCTGTCGGCCATCTTTCACGGCATCGTTCACGTCGGGCCCGGCGCCGTGACCGTGGATCCCCACCGGCGGACCCCGGTTTTGTCCCTGGGCGGTAACGTCCGCTTACCGCGAGGGAGTGGATCGGTCGTTGTGGTCTTGTTCGGCGATGTCTGGGCGCACGGGACGGTGGGAGACGACGTCGTCACGGCCCGCGGCCGCATCTACCTCGAGCCTCACACCCGAGTCATGGGGGACATCGTGTCGGTGCTGGGAGGCATCTATCGCGCGCCCGGGGTCTCCATGACGGGACGGGTCGGCGGAGCTTTACACGTCTGGAATGGTCGGAGTCCGGAGCCGAGCCGGGCGTTTCTTCCCTTCTTGCTTTCTACCATGCGTTTGGGGATGGCGGCGGGCCTGGCTCTGCTGCTCATCGGCACGTGCCTCACGGTCGTGTTTCCGTGGCAGATCGTGCTCATTTCTTCGACGTTGCGTGGGTCGCCGGTCAAGAGCACGGCCGCCGGATTGCTGAGTCTTTTGACATTCCTCTTTCTGGTGGTGCCGCTTGGTCTCAGCCTCGCCGGACTTCCCTTCGCTTTGCTGCTGACCGGAGCGGCGATCCTCGCCTGGTTGTTCGGGATCACTGCGGCGTCGGTCGTACTCGGTCGCGCCCTGGCGCGTAACCCAGCCTCACTCCTCTGGGCGGCCGGCGCCGGCCTGATCGCTCTCGCCCTCGGCATGTCCGTCCCGGTCGCCGGGCCGCTGATTGTTCTCCTCTTGGGTCTGGCGGGCGCAGGCGCGCTGGCTGTAGCGCTGCTGGGACGCGGATCACCGGTCGTTCCCGTCGCCTGAAACTTTTCCGGCGCGGCGTGGGTATATCCGGGGTAGATAACGCCGCGTGAAAGGACCGCGCATGACAGAACTGGCAGTGGCCCCTTCGCTAGGATTCTGGTCGGAACGGGTTGCGATTCGGACGTCGGGTCCCCGCCAATTCATCGACATGACGGAGGAAGTCAGCCGCTGCATCGCCCAGGCGGGCATTCGAGCAGGGCTCGCGGTTGTCTCGTCGCTTCACACGACAGCCGCGCTCTTCATCAACGAACACGAGCCGGAGCTCCTCAAGGACCTGGACCGCCTGCTCACCCGCCTGGCGCCGCCGGGCGCCGGATACCTCCACAACGCTGTTCCCTGCCTGCCCGGCGAGATGCCGAACGGCCATTCCCACTGTCAGTCATTGCTGCTGCAGGCCAGCGTCACCCTGCCCATTCTCGGAGGAACGCTGGACATCGGGCGCTGGCAGCGGATCTTCTTCGTCGAGCTCGATTCCGCGCGTGACCGTTCCGTGGCCGTGACGTTGATGGGATCCTGATTTACCAGGTCAGCGGCTCGACGAAGATATCAACTTCGCCGCCACACGAGAGTCCAACCTGGAACGCCATCTCATCAGAAATGCCGTAATGCACGAGGCGCCCGACCCCGCTTTCCAGGGCGGCCATTCCCTCCTCGTACACGGCCGCCTCCAGGCAGCCCCCGCTGACCGATCCGGCGATCTTCCCGGAGGGCGTCATCGCCATGGCCGCGCCGGCCGGCCGCGGCGTTGATCCCGCCGTGCGAACGACGGTTGCAACGGCGACTTTCTCCCCGGCGGCACGCCACGCCTCCACTGCTGACAGTACTTCCTTCATCGGGATACTCCGTCCCAGTGTATCCTGGTGCAGCCGCCGACGCGGCGTGTTATGACGATCTACCTCGGGACTCAGGGCTGGAGCTATCCGGATTGGGTCGGCTCCTTTTATCCCACGGGCGCGCGGCAACGGGACTTTCTCGCGCTCTATGCCGAGGTCTTTGACGCCGTCGAGCTCGACACGACGTTTTACGCCACGCCCCGCGACACGCAGGTGGAGGCCTGGCGCGACGCGACTCCGGAGGGCTTCCAGTTCACGGCAAAAGTGCCGCGCACCATCACCCATGACCGTCATCTGGTGGGAACTGACCAGGACATGGACGATTTTCTGACGACCATGACCCTTCTGGGGGATAAACTCGGAGCCGTCCTGGTGCAGTTACCGCCGGACTTCCGCTGGGACGAGCGCGCCGAGCTCGACCGGTTCCTGGCTCGGTTGCCGCGCGATGTACGGACCGCTGTCGAGTTCCGAAACCGCTCGTGGATACGGCCGGAGACAGCCGAGCTCCTGGCTCAATATGGCGTCGCGTTCACGATGATCGACCTCCACTACATGCCCCGGGTCACCGAAACCACGGCAGACTTCACCTATGTTCGCTGGCTGGGTGAACGCAGCAAGATCACGCGCATGCACGAAACACAGATCGATAGGCATGATGATCTGGATCGCTGGGCGGCCGTCCTCGGCGAGGTCGCGATGCGGGTCCAGCGGGTCTACGGCTTCGCCAATAACCACTATTCCGGCCACTCACCCGCCGATATCCGCTATCTCAAGCAGCGTCTCGACCTACCCGAGCGAGAGCGCCCGAGCCAGGGCCGGCTGCTATGAACCTCTGGTATTCGATCTGGGAGTCGCCGCACCGCTGGTCGTTGCTGGCCGGCATGACGTTTTTTGCCGGGCTCGCCGTGACGATCTTCATGCTCGCCGTGGGATGGGACCACACTCTCGACCGTGTATGGCTGTATCTAGTCCTTCTGGCGACGGCCGCACTACTCGTACTGGCGGGTCGAGATTGGGTTCGCCGCACCGAGGCGGCGATCGATGCGGCCCCGGATCAGGAGAATCAAGACGTCGCGCCGCCCGCCTCGTGACTCAACCTAGACGCCGGCGAGACCGAGATCCTCGGCAATTCCTCGCATGGCCGCTATGACGATCTCGACATGCTCATTGAGATCGACGCCCAACTCGTCGGCGCCACGCTGCATGTCCTCTCGGCTGACGGCCCGAGCGAACGCCTTATCCTTCATTTTCTTGCGCACCGAGCGTGCTTCCAGACTGTGTATGCTTTTGTCGGGTCGAACCAGGGCGGCCGCCGTGATGAACCCTGTCAATTCGTCGACAGCAAATAACGCGCGGTCCATAGGGGCGCGTCGAGGCAGGTCAAGGTACTCGGCGTGCGTCTTGATAGCGTAGATCACGTCGTCCGGATACCCTTGCGCCTCCAGCACCCGTGCGCCGAAGAGCGGGTGCTCGTTCTCGTCGGCAACGCCGTTTGGATTCGGGTGCTCCTCGTAGTCGAAGTCGTGGAGCAGGCCGGCAAGGGCCCATCGGTCCTCGTCCTCCCCAAAACGTCTCGCATACGCACGCATGGCCGCTTCCACCGCCAGCATGTGTCGACGCAGGCTCTCACTCTCGGTATGGGCAGTCACCAACGCCCAGGCATCTTCTCGGGTCTTGTTCGTCACGCCGTCTCCTCTCGCGAGTATAACGGCGCCCAGAGCCCACCTATAATGCTGTGCCGCCGAAGGCGGACGGAGGAGGACGGCATGGCGGAGGTCTATCACAATTACATCGGTGGCAAGTGGGTTCCGTCGCAGAACGGTGACACGTTCGAAAGCTGCAACCCGGCGTGCACGTCCGAAGTGATCGGCGTCTTCCAGCGTTCGAACAAGCAAGACGTCATATCGGCGATCGATGCCGCCCATGCCGCGCTACCCGGTTGGATGAGCACACCGGCTCCCATCCGCGCCTCGTATGTCCGTCGTGTCGGTCAGCTGCTCGAGCGTGACAAGGAAGCTCTGGCGCAGCTGGAGACGCGCGAGATGGGCAAGGTTGTCGAAGAGGGACGCGGCGATGTCCAGGAAGGCATCGACATGGCGGACTACATCAGTGGCGAGGGCCGCCGTATGTTCGGCGAGACGGTTCCCTCCGAGCTGCGCGACAAGTTCGCCATGATGGTGCGTCAGCCCCTGGGGGTTGTCGGCCTCATCACACCCTGGAACTTCCCGGTCGCGATTCCGACCTGGAAGATTTTTCCCGCGCTCGTCACCGGCAACACGATAGTATTCAAGCCGGCGGAGGATACGCCTGCTGCCGCCACCGCCCTCGTCAAGTTGTTCGAAGAGGCCGGGCTACCGGCCGGTGTCCTTAACCTGGTGACCGGCTATGGGCCGGAAGCGGGAGCGCCCATCGTGGAAGACGCGCGGATCCGCATGATCTCTTTCACCGGGTCGTCCGCCGTGGGCCGCGAGATTGCGGCCAAGGCCGGGCGAGATCTCAAGAAGACCATGTTGGAGTTGGGTGGAAAGAACCCGATGATCGTGATGCCCGACGCCGATCTCGATCTCGCGCTGGAGGGCGCGCTGTGGGGCGCTTTTGGGACGACCGGTCAGCGCTGCACGGCGACGAGCCGGATCATTGTGCACCGCGACATCGCCGATGAGTTCACGACCCGGCTGATCCAGCAGGCCAAAAGCCTCAAGGTCGGTTACGGGCTCGAGCCGGGGGTCCAGGTCGGGCCACTCATCAACGCGCAACAACTGCAGACGGTCGACGAGTATGTGCAAATCGGGAAGCAAGAAGGCGCAAGCCTGTTGCTCGGAGGCAAGCGCTTGACCGGCGGCTCCTATGACAACGGGTACTTCTACGCGCCGACAATCTTCGGCGATGTGAACTACCGAATGCGCATTGCCCAGGAAGAGATCTTCGGTCCGGTCGTCGCCGTGATGCCGGTGTCGTCGTACGACGAGGCGATCCAGGTCGCCAATTCCACCGAGTACGGTTTGTCCAGCTCCATTTACACCCGCGACGTCAACCTGGCCTTCCGCGCCATGCGGGACATGGAGGCCGGCATCTCCTATGTCAATGCCCCGACGATCGGCGCCGAGATCCAGCTGCCTTTCGGCGGTGTCAAAGCCACCGGGAACGGGCATCGCGAAGCCGGCACCTCGGCAATCAAGGAGTTCACCGAGCCGAAGGCCATCTATGTCGATTACAGCGGCCGCTTGCAGCGGGCACAGATTGACGTCGAGCACCATGCGTCGTAGCGGCTGGTACCATGGGCCAGGAGGATCCGGTGGCAAGACGTGAGATTGTGACGCTGGGGCACCCGACGCTTCGGGTGAAGGCGAAGAAGATTCACCGTGTGGACGAGTCGATCAAAGCCCTCGTACAAGATCTGATCGACACGCTGGAGGCGACGCCCAACGGCGCCGGACTGGCCGCCCCGCAAATCGGTGTCCCTTTGCGAGCGATTGTCACTCTCGCCGACGGAACGCGCCGCGTGGTCATCAATCCTGAAATTGTCGAGGAGTCGGAGGAGGAGGTCGAAGGCGAAGAGGGCTGCCTGAGTATTCCGGGGTGGTATGGACCGGTGTGGCGCAAGCAGAAAGTCACCGTCCGGGGTCTCGGACCGTCGGGGAAGCCGCTCAAGGTCAAGACCGAAGACTTCGAGGCGCGCGTCTTCCAGCATGAGATTGATCACCTGGACGGTGTCCTCTTCGTCGACCGCATTGAGGACCGCAGCCGTCTCCATCGGGTCGAGCCGGAGGAGGAGGCGAGCGACGACGAAGACGAGGTTGCGGACACGGAAGCGCTGGCCTAGCGCCGTCCGTCCGCGCTTCTTAGCACGCTAACTGCGTCTCATGTCCGCGTATTGTTTGCGGAACTTGGCGACTTTCGGCGCAATGACGTAGTTGCAGTACATCGCGCCGGGGTTTCTGGCGAAGTATTCCTGGTGGTAATCCTCGGCCGGGTAGAAGACGTCGTACGGCACGAGCTGCGTAACGATCGGCTTTCCCCAAACGCCTTCGGCCCGAAGTGCTGCCATGATCTCCTCCGCCGCTTGCTTCTGCTCGGGGCTGTGATAGAAGATCACTGACCGATACTGCGTGCCGACGTCATTACCCTGTCGATTTAGAGTCGTGGGGTCGTGGATCGAGAAAAAAATACGCAGGATGTCCTGGTAGGAGATCTGGGCCGGGTCGAAGTTGACCTGCACCACTTCGGCGTGACCTGTCCGCCCGCTGCAGACCTGTTCGTAGGTCGGATTCGGAACCGTGCCGCCGGCGTACCCGGACTCGACGGAGATCACGCCCCGCAGATCGTCGAAGACGGGTTCGAGACACCAGAAACACCCGCCTCCCAGGGTCGCCACTTCCCGGCCGCCTGATGCGCGAGCGCCGTCCGCGGGGTCATCCATGGTTACAGCTTAGAGGATGCGCGATCCGTCGGCGGAGGACGGCCCGGGTTCACCGTGCCGCCCTCCTCGGCGCTTTGCTCGTCAGGCGCAAGTCGCGATGTGCACTATGTCGGTGTCGACATACGTCTTGATGCGCCGGTTGAAGAACGACTCCGTGATGTTGATCGTCTCTCCGGGCTTCAGATCGGCCCACGAGCCGAGTGCTCCATTGCACAGGTAGACTTGAGAGCGCCCGCCCCGGACGGCATGGACGATGCCGGATACCGGCCCCTGCGCGTCCGCGCTGAGGACATAAAGGGTGAGGCGATCGCCAGCACTCGCGATGAAGTCTTGACTGTTGGTGAACGCCTCCTGAAGGTCGACGTCCTGGATCGCCGCCGTGGGATTCAAGGCGTAGCCGTTATCCATCAGTTGTCCCCAGGCACGGATGCGATCACCGTCCCTCATGAAGCCGACCGTAATCGGAGCTCCGTAGCGAGCGCGAAGCGCCGTGGCGGGAGACAACTCGAGAAGGACCAACCGTCCCTCTTCCGTGCAAATCACCAGTCCACGTTGCTGCTGAACGGCTGTATTGATCGTCGTCTGGTCTCGGTCCCGGCAGCGGGGCGGCAACGTTGACTCGCCGCTCACCGGCTTGGCCACCAGCGTCCCCACGACAGCGGGACGCCCGTCCCCAAGCGAGGACGCATGGTGTCGACCTGCTGCGGCAACTGCTGTCGGGATCACCCCCGGCAGCAATCCAGCGACGAGGAGCACGAGCGCTGCGACGCGGAAAGGTCGGATGCCGATCATGTTCAACCTCCAATCCTCGAGGTGACGTGATAGCGCTATCTCCGTCTACTTCCGATGCTAGGCACCGCCGCTTACCTGCCGGCTATCAATGCGTTACACAGGCGTGAACAGAAGAAGAACTAATGACGCTCACGCGCTGCCGGACAGGACATCGTGGTAGACGCCCGCCGTCTGCTCCGCGATCCGCGCGTGCGTGAAGTGCTCCAGCACCCGCGCCCGGCCTCGCCGCGCCAGATCCTCCCTGAGCGCCGGATCCTCCAACAGAACCCGAAGAGCCCGGTAAAGCGCTTCCTCGTCCTGTTCCGGGACGACGATACCGGCATCTCCGATCACGTGGGGAATCTCGCCGGAGTCGGACCCGATCACCGGAACACCGGCCGCCATGGCCTCCATGATGACGCGTCCAAACTGCTCTTTCCAGTTGGCCATCGTGCGCGAAGGCAGCGCGACGACATGCACCGAGCGCATCAAGTCGGGCATCTCTGATGACGGGACGCGGGGCAAAATGCTCACCCTCCCGGCAAGCGGGATCGCAGCTTCCTGGACCTCCGCCGACAGCGGGCCATCGCCGACGATGACCAACTCGGTCTCCGCGGGCAGGCGTTCAAATGCTCGCAACAGGAGGAGAGGGTCCTTGCCCAGCACCAGACGGTTGAAGAAGCCTATGCGAAACGCGCCGCCGGGCGGGGCTGCCGGCGAGAAGACGTTCGGGTCCACTCCGAACTGCGGGATGACCGTGATATGACCGCGGTAATCCTTGGAGCGGAGGACGTGAGCGGCATCGGCACTGCCCGCGATAGCATGCTGACAAGTTCCGTACACAGCCTTCTCGATCCAGCGAAACGGCGGCGGGTAGCGACGAAGCAGATTTTGCCAGGTGAAGAACAGGGCCGGGACCCCCTTTCGCCGCGCCGAGCGCACGGCGTGATAGGTGGCGACGTTGTACGGCTCCTCGTCCATATGCAGAATGTCAGGCTGAATCTCGTCCAGGAGGCGCGGAATGTCCGGGTACCAGTGGAGATGGAAATGCCCGTTCAGGCGCATGCGAGTGATCCGCAGAGCCGCCTCTCCGTCATCCTGCTCCAGAGGTAGTATCCGCCCCCCTTCTCGCCAGCCGGCAGGCGCCGCGCCGATGGCCTCGATCCCCAACCGCCGCAGCTCCCTCAGCTTCTGGCGGTAGGCGGCCGACACGAATGCCTTGGAGACGATGAGGACGCGCATCAGGCCACGGACCGATAGACCGAGGCGGTCTCCGCCGCGAGACGGTCCCACGAGAAGTCACTCGCGCGTCGCTTGCCCGCTTCGGACATCCTGCTGCGCTCGGCATCATCCAGGAGGAGAGCGCGGAGGGCCTCCGACCACAGCTCCGGACGCCCCGGCGGCAGAAGACGGGCGGCGCCGCCCGTGACCTCGGGCAGGCTCGACGCGCACGAGGCGAGCACCGGAACCCCGCTGGCCATGGCCTCCACCGGCGGCAAGCCGAAGCCCTCGTACTCCGACGGAAAGGCAAACAGCGCGGCGGCATGATACAGCGCCGGCTTATCACGCTCGTCAACAGCCGGAATCAGGGTTACCTGCTTCAGGCCCAACTCACGCACCAGGCCCGGAATGTCGGGATACAGGGCGTCCGGACGAGGAAAACGCGCGACAATGACCAGCCCGGCGTCCACGCGCTGATCGTCCCGCTCGAGCCGTGCCCAGGCCCGCACCAATGTGTCTAAGCCTTTGCGTCGCTCCGCCCCCCCGACATAGAGCACGAAGCGATCGGGAAGTCCGTACTGCCTTCGTACTTCGGCCAGGCGGCCCACATCCACGTGCTCATCAAACGTCTCGTCGGCCGCCTCGTAGGTGACATGAACGCGCTCTTCCGGGACGTGCAACGCGTCCACGATGTCTCGCTTCGAATGTTCTGAGACCGTCAGAATCGCCGCGGCGCGCCGGGATACGCGCGCCATGAAGGCAGCGTAGAGCGCGGACTGGCGCGTGCGGTGGTAGCCCGGCAGGACCAGGGGGATGACGTCGTGGATCGTCACCACCACCGGCCGGCGCGACACGGCTGGGACGCTGAAATACGGCACGTGCAGCACATGCGCCGCCCGCGCCGCGAGGGGAAAGGCCACTTCCTCCCACAAGAACTTGTCCGCTTGCGCTCCCACGGGACCGGGGATCCGGGCCAGCGGGGTGCTGAGCTCCGTAGAGTTCGGGAGTGGCGTCCGGCGCGTAAACAGCTCCACGCTGATGTCGGGAGCCACCCTCGGCAGCCGGGCGAGGAGGTTAGAGACATAGACGGCGCTGCCGGAATGGGGAAAGTCCAGCGGCAAGCCGTTGAGGCCCACCTCAAGCATGGGCGAGACGTGAGTACAACAGGGCGGTCGCCTCGGCGGTTTTATCCCAGGAAAACCGGGCAGCGCGCGCCGGTCCGCGCGCGCGGAGATCGGCTGATAAAGTCCTGTCACCCAGGAGCCGATCGAGAGCCCTCGTCATACCGTCAACGCTTTCCGGATCGAACGTCAGCGCCGCGTCGCCCACGACCTCGGGTAAAGACGACGTGGCGCTGCATGCCGTCGGTGTCCCGGCGGCGAGCGCTTCCAGCGGCGGAATGCCGAAGCCCTCATACAGCGACGGATAGATAAACGCATCAGCCGTACGATACAGGGCCGCCAGGACGCGGTCATCGGGACGCAAGATCGACACGTAGTCCGTGAGATTGAGGGCACGAAGCGCCTCAAAAATCGGCTCGTCCATCCAGCCTCGAGCGCCGGCAATCACGAGTCGGTGGCGCCACCCAAGCTCCCGCAGGGACGCGTAAGCTTCGAGAAGTCGCGGGTAATTCTTGCGCGGCTCCAGCGTCCCAACGGCCAGGATGAACCTTCCTGCCACCACCTTCCGCACGAGGGCATTCGCTTCGGACTCAGATAGACGCGGGAGCGACGACAGGCCCTCCGGGATCACCGTCACCTTCTCTCCCGGAACGCCCAGCAGCTCCACGATGTCCCGGCGGGTCTGTTCCGAGACCGCGATAATGTGAGTCGCGCGCCGGGCCGCCCGCGGCACCACTTGCTCGAGGTACGCGCGCAAGGTGGGGTAGGCACACTCCGGCCGGCGCAGAAACGCCAGGTCATGGATTGTGACCACCGTCGGCACACGCGGCGCCGGCGGCGCGGTGAAGTCGGGTGCATGGAAGAGATCAATGCGCCCGGTGAAGAACTGTACTGGGATGGGGAGACGAGCGCGGTGCCACACGGCGTTGGCGATGCGATCGGTCACCGGCAGCGGGCGTGCCTGGAAACGAGAAGAGAGGGTCGGCAGGCGTCCGTCGGGACCGGAGCAGTAAATGAGCCGGTAGCGAGTCGGGTCTTCGCGACGCGCCAGCGCAGCGAGGAGCTCGCGCGTGTAGCGCCCGATCCCCGCTCTCTGACGCACGGCGGAGGTTGCGTCAAACCCGATGGTGACCGGCATCAGGCGTGGGCGCGGAAGTGTGACCTCTTGCTGACCAGGTACACGATGAAGCCCAGAATCGCGATGCTGTAGTAACTCAACAGGCGATCCACGAGCACGACCGCCGCCGCATCGGCCGTGGGGATGCCCAGATAAATCATGAGCGAACCGAGACCTGCCTCGACAACGCCCAATCCGCCGGGAGTAATGGGAAGAGTGGTCAGTACCGCCGTGCCGAGTGCAAAGAACAGCATCGGCACGTACGGCAGGTTGGTGATGTGGGGGTGAATGCCGAGGGAGAGAAACACGAGCTGCAAACGTCCTCCCTCAAGCATCCAGATAATCGCCGTGAGGCCCAGCAACAGCGGGAGCCGGCGGAAGGACTGGAGCGTGCCCTCTTCAAACGATACATAGCGTTCGGCGAAGCGGGCCGGAACCAGTCGGCGGATGTGTGAACTGAAGAGGCGCATGCCGACAAGCACCAGAATGCCGACCACGGCCAGTCCGACGCCCAGGATCAGTAAGACGCCGACCTGCCCGAGCCGGCTGTGAAACACGATGAACCCCGTCAGCGCCAGCAAGAAGCTCAGGACGAGAATGTCGAGCAGGCGCTCGGCGAGAATGGTGCCGACTGTCTTGGCCCACGAGACGCGCGCCCAGAGCTTGGCGAGATAGGCCCGATAGAGGTCTCCCAGCTTGGCGGGCACCACGCAGTTCACGAACCACGAGATGTAGATGATTTCGGTGAGACCGCGAACCGTCATATGGCTGACGGACGAGGGATCCTCGTCGCGGTACGCGTTGTCGATCATCATCTTCCACCGGTAACCGCGCAAGGGGAAGGTGCTGTAGTACACGAAGAAAGCGGCCACGAAGAGCCCGAGGTTGATGGTTCGGATCCTGGCCCAGAGGGTGGCCGGGTCGATTCCGGCCTTGTAGATCACGAAAGCAAAAATAAGGATGGCAACGCCGAACGACGCGACGCTCTTCCAGTTATGAAGTCGATTCCCGATGGAAAGTTCGGCCTCAACTCGCTGCTCTTCAGCCGGCGGCCATTCGGCTTGCTCGTCGATGCTCGTATCCGTCGTCGCCACGATGACTCTTTTCGCCCTAGCCCGCTTCCCTCACGCCGAGGCTGACTGGCACGAGGGCGACAAGCAACCCGAGAAGCGCGACCAGGCCGTGGACGTAGAGGACATCAAAGACGTTGTGAAAATCCGTCGCTACCAGAACTCCGAGAAGGCCAAGGGCGGCGACAAAAGAAAAGCGATCGGTTGCAAGCCGAATCGCACGATAACTATACCAGAGCGCAGAACCGGCGACCAACAGGTAGGCGCCCAGTCCTACGACGCCGGCTTCGGCGGCGACGTTGATGTAGTAGTTGTGCGCGTGCTCGAGGGAAGCGTACCAGCCACGCGGATGATAGCGCGGGTAGGCGAGACCGAAGTTGCCGATGCCCACGCCCAACAACGGGTGAGCGGAGAACATGCGCACGCCCGCCAGCCAGTGCGCGGCGCGCTCCACGGCAGAGAAATTCGCGTTCGTCACGTTGCTGAACGTCACATTCAGACCGACCGCATTGATGAGCTTCTGAAATGGCCCGAGCGGCACCAACCCGAACGAAGCCAACCACCCACCAGCCGCCAGAGCAAGCAGACCCAACCGGGCCATGGCAGCCGCGCGTGACCACAGGACTGAACAAACAATCGTGGAAGCGACCAGAAACGCCAGCAGCGCGCCGCGTGATTGGCTTGCCAGCAACGCGCCGACCATAAGAATGAAGGCCGCCCACGAAAGGCCGCGGCCGCGGCCGGGAAGCGCGCCGAGGACCAGACTGAAGGGGATGATCATGTTCAAATAGCCGGCGTACGGGTTGGGCTGATCGAAGGTGCCGTAGGCACGTAAGAACAGGCGATGCTGTAGGAACGCTTCCGGGCCAAGGCCGAAGAGGAACTGAATGTAGCCGAGAATTGCCTGGCTGACACCGGCAGCGATGAGGGCGGCAAGAACAAACGGCACGTCGCGGCGGCGCAAGAACCGGACGGCTGCCAGGTAGATCACCAGCATCTCCGCCCACTTCACGATCTCCTTGAGGGACGAGTGCCAGTCGAGTCCGGCGAGCGCGGACAGAGAGATCGCCACGAGGTACAGAAACACATACGGTGTCCAGATGCGTGTCGCGATGAGAGAATGCCGTCGCACCGCGGCGTCGGCCAGCCATGCAATCCCGATGCCGGCAATGAGAAGGTCAGTCGGAGCGAGCGAGAACGTCCCGAAGGTTTGCTCCATCCCGCCCAGCCAGGGCGCGGCGACGGCTAGTGCAATGAACCCAACGACCGGGCGGACGAGGGTGAGAAACACAACGGCGGCGATGCTGATCCCGACGAGGACGGCGCCAGGCGGCAGCAACATGCCCAGGGCAAGCACCGCGCACGCCACCAGCAGAACCGTGCCGCGCGCAGCGGCGGATACGGGAAAGGAGATGGCCTCAGGCTGCACGGCGCGTCGAAGGAGGAAGCGCCACGGCGAGGGCGCAGAGCAGCCAGAAGATGAGCGCCAGATCCGGCAGGAAGTACGAGTTATCGACCAGGCCATGGACGAGACCCGCCAGCATAGCCCCCATCACACCCAGCGTCAGCGCGTCTCGACGGACGAACCAGTCCTTCAGGGCGCGCCGCCAGAACATGACCTGGAGCCAGGCGTACGCGATCAGTCCCAGGATTCCTGTGCTCAGCCAGAAGTCAAGAATTTCCTCGTGAGGATGAGATAGACAGGGCTCCCATCCCTCGCTCGGCTGCATATAGCCCAGACCCGGGGCGCAGTCGTGCTGCCACCTGTCCTCTTGCCGCGTCGGAGCGTAATACCGCTGGAAGTTGTCCGGCCCCACGCCCAGCAGCGGGTGGTTGTGAATCATCGAGACGGCCGAGTGCCAGATATCGACGCGGCGCTGCACCGTCCCTGCATGGCCGACGCGTAAGGCGTGCACGATCTTCGGGCCCGCGATCACTCCCGCCCCGACCGCCAGGACCACAGTGCCCACGACGAGCCATGGCCCACGACGCGTGGCCAGCGCTGCCATGAACAGCACCCCGGCGGCAACGCCCGCCCATGCCCCACGCGAATACGTCAGAATCAGCACAGCGCCCGTGAACACAAGGATCGCCCACCAGAGGGACCGCAGCCGCCCCGCTGCTGCGGCGGCGAGCGCCGCCGTCAGCGGGATGACTCGGTCGTACAGCAACCCGAGATTGTCGGGACTGCCGTACGGACCGCGCACGTGTTGCATGACGCCATGCAACCCCATCGGAAGAGCCGCCACGAGCCCTATGATGCCGGCAACAAGGCCCGCCGCCACGACCGCCGCTGCCAGCAGTACCCATTGCCACCGCTCCCGCAGCACGGAGACAGCGAGAACAAAGAATGCGAGCGGCTCGACGACAGTGAGCAGATACCAGTCCAGGGCATCGTGACGGTCCATGGCAAGCAAGGTGCTCAGCGTGGCCCCGAGGAACAAGAGAGCGGCCGGCCACAGAAACGGGTTGGAGCGCAGCGCGTCCACCCGCACCGTCAGCCGGCGCGTCGCCAGGAGCGCAAGTGCGATCACGACATCCAGCGTCAGAAAGATCTCACTCGGCGCGAAGGCATGCGAACCGATGTGCCGTGGTTCGCTGTAGAACGGCGCGAAGAGAAGGACAAGCGGCAGGGCCAGGTCAAGGCGGCGCCAGGTGAGAACGGCGAGCGCGGCCAGACCGGCCAGGGCAATGGGGAGCGGACTCAGATAGAAGACGGCAGCGGCCGCGACCAGGGCGGCCTCCAGCAGGACTACCTGGCGTGTATCCCGGAGCGGGACAGCCGGCGAGGCTACAACTGCCTGCACGTCACCCCGTGACCCACTGATCGCCGGCACGCGAGTAGCTCAAGATTTCATCGGGCTGGAAGAAAAGATCGATCTCGGTCCGCGCCGTGTCAGGCCCATCCGAACCATGAATGAGGTTCTGCCCGATAGTGAGAGCGTACGTGCCACGGATACTGCCGGGATCAGCTGTTACCGGATTCGTCGCACCCATGATGTTCCGCGTGGCCTGAATGGCATCCGGGCCTTCGAGAACGCCGACGACGGAGGGCCCGGAGGTGATGAACTGTACCAGCCCCTCGTAAAACGGTTTGCCTTGATGGACCGCATAGTGTCGTTCGGCGAGGGAGCGATCGATATGCATGAGCTTGAGCGCGACGATGCGCAGTCCCTTCTGCTCGAATCGCGTCAGGATGGGACCCGCCAGAGCCCTCTGCACCCCATCCGGTTTCACGATGATCAGCGTGCGCTCGTTGTCGGCCATGTCCTCTCCCTCAGTCGGTGCTCACTCACTGTAGCAGCGGCTCAGGCGCCGGCCGAACCGTTGGCGCCGCGGTAAACGCCGCCCGCATCCAGTTGATCGAACTGCCGGCCTCAGCAACCGGAGCGGCAGAGCCAGCCGCGCCAGCGGGCAAGCAACGTCTCAATGGACGTGTGGTACACGGTGTGGGTGGCGACCTCGTAGTCGCGCACCTTATCGGTTGGCTGATGGGCCAGGACGTAGTAAAACCTGCCGAAGGTTCGATACCCGCGGCTCTCGATGAGGTAGGTGACAAATGACCCCCCCAGCGAATAGGCATCACCGGGGTTGACGGCAAAGAACCTCTTATCGGAGAGAATCTTCATCGGATTGACCCGCAAGATGGCGTCACGGGCGCAGTCGTTGAGAGGCACCCAATCCAGCGACGAGCAATAGTCGGAAAAGTGGGGATCGACCTCGGGGTTCTGCAGCGCGACGGCCATTCCTTCCGCAATGAAGCGCGGCGCGACGTAGACCATGGGCTGTCCGTGCTGGGTGAAGCCGGGTGGAACCAGGGAGAGCTGATAGACGTGGATGGCTTCGTGGAAAATGGCCTGAATCGTGGTCTGGATCGTGGGTGGCTTGGCGAACGGATCCGTGCACCCGATCTCGTCCTGGCCGCCACAGCCGCTGTGCGTGAGTGAACGCATCAGGGACACCGTGGGGTAGAGGTAGACGGCCGCCAGCGGCGGCAGCCGTACGTGGAACTTCCTCATGAAGATGCCGCGTTGGGACTCGAGCTGGCCCAGGTAGCGGCGATCGGCACCAACCACCTGGTACGGGCTGTGGTAGACGATGAAGTTGCCCAGCCGCGTGACCATCCAGTCGGCATTCTTGTAGCTGCTCCCGCGGACGCCGGTGGCAGCGGCCACGATGTCTCGTCGGGCCGGACGGAACACATAGATCCGATAGTCCGGGACAACCCTGGCATCTCCGGCCAGCCGAACCGTCCCCACATCCAGGCCACGCCCGAACCCGTGGCTATAGACGAGCGACGCACGGAGGCGTCCCACACCCGCCGCGTTCCACTGCTGCATCGCGGTGACGAGACCATTCGCCTCCGCGCGATCAACAATCAGCCGCCGTATTGCTTGCCAGTCACTGTGGTTGTAGTCCGACTGGAGAGCCGCCACGGCGGCTATCTCCCCGGCAGGCGCCGCAATCGGTGGCACGGTCGGGGCGGGCGTGGCCGCAGGAAGAGATCCCCGGGCGCCGCACCCGGCAATCAAGAAGACCAGGAGTAACAGCGGGACGCGCACGCCCGAGCATAGCTGAGACCACGCCGGGCGGCGCCACGAACCGAGTCAGTCCTTCGGCACCGGGCGCCCGTTCTGCCGGAACAGCTCACGCCAGTCTTGCTCGTGGACGTGTATCCCGAATTTCTTCGCCGCCGCGAGAATGCGCTTCCACGCCTCATCACGCTCCTGGTTCGTCACGCCCTCCACCTGATCGAAGCGAGCGAGCGCATCTCGCACATGGCCGGCGTTTTCGATCGGCTCCTTGCGTTCCTTCGGAAATGCGAAGTCACTATCCGGCAGAGCGTCCCGTTCTTTGTCTGTCAGCTTCGCCATCGCGCACCTCCTGCGACATAACTATACATCGCATGGCAATGCAACTGTCGTGCCGGGCATTGACCTACACGCGATGAGCGGCGTATGCCAGCCGGCGCCTTCCACTCCGCGCGTTGAAGCGGAAACGCGCGAACCAGATGTCGGTTTCATTGGCGCGATGCAGCTGGGTATCGGCCCAAACCACGCAGAGATCACCGGCCGCGGCTGCCACGCCGATGTAGTCTCCGAAGAACCGCCCGGGGCTAAAGCATGTGCTGCCGGGAGCAATGTACGTGATATCGCTGATCGGCGACGACCCGCGGCCGACCCGCCGATTGGGAGCCACGTGAAATCTCCCGTCGAATGCGACCTCGGTCGCGTACACCCCAAGATTGCCGGTTCCGGCGCGTCGATCGTAGAAGGCCAGGCCGACTGTATCGGCGCCGAGGGCCGTTAGCGCCGGCATGAAGCGGTCGCCCCGGGTCGCGTCGTTGACGCGGATGTGGCGGCTCCAGGTGGACCCTCCATCGGCGGACCGCGTCAACTCGATGTTGGCGTCGTAGCCGCTGCCGTCCCGGGCGCCGGCCTGTGTCCAGGCTAGGTAGACCGCCCCGCCCGCCGTGGCCGCCGCCGTGGCAGTGGGCAAAGTGCGCATGGAACCGGGCTGCTCCATGACGGGGATCGACGTGAATGATGCGACACGGCGGGCCGGCGAGAAATGCGCCCCATCGTCCGACGAGACGCGCATCATGATTCGTGTGGGACGGGGAGCAGATAGGCCGGCTTCCGGATAGGTCGACCAGAAGACGTAAATCCTGCCGTGCAGCCCGACAACCGGCACCGAGCCGAAGTTGTCGAGCGAGGTCGAGTACAACATGCGTGGACGTGAGAAAGTGGCCCCGCCGTTCGTCGAGCGAGCAACCCAGATGTCGCTGCTCGAGTTGTGCCAGCGCGTCCACGACACGAAGATGTGCGACGGCCGGCCCGGGACGCTTTCGACCGTCATGCTGGGTTTGTCGTCGGCGGGGTTGTTGTCGATGACAACCGGGTTCCTGTAACTCCGGCCGTGGTCAATGGAGTGAGTGAGAACGATGGCGGACTTCCCGCCGGAGCAGTAGGCGGGCGTCTCGCCCAGGTAATTGAAGAACACGGTCCCGTCCTGGGCAATGGCAACGGTAGGATCGGCGCCCGTGGTGTACGGTGCGTGGATCGGGACGGCGAGGGAATGGAAAGTGTGGCCCCCGTTGGTGCTGGCATAGGAGCCCACCGGATACGTTCCATTCACCGGCGCGCCGTAATTCGTGTTGGAGCCCGCCACCATGATGGACGGGTTAGCCGGATCGACGGCGAGCACCGGCTCGGTCCGATTGACAGCGACGAGGACGTTCGCGGGCGGCGCAGCTGCTGCCGAAACCATTCCGGGCAGCCCCAGCAGGATGAACGCAATTGCGAGAGCACGGGTCATGTGCCGAAGAATAGGGGGAACCCGCTTGTCGGGTCAACGAGGGGGCCGAAGGTCCCCCTTGCGGTCGGGACCTTCACCAGTGCACTGTATGTCAGGAAGGGCGACCCCTGGAGGCAATGGATGAGCGCAAACCACAAGACGTTGCAGTACGAACAAGCCCTACGGGCGATCGGACGTCATCTTGATGCCGAACCGGTGTACCAGATCAGTATGACGGAGGGTCCCGACGGCTTCGTCGTGCGGTCTCAGCAGTCCGGCCGCGGCCCGGGCACGAGATCAATCGAGTTCGGGTGGGATCGCCTCAACGATTTGGTCATTCTGCAGAAGGCGGGCCGCGGCCTTCGCAAGCGGCCTCCGCGCCACGCGGGTCTCTGGGCGAATTTCCCGAACGGACATGAGGATTACTTCCGCGCCCTTGGTCACATACTGGATGCCGAAGGTGCCTCGGGTTTGAAGGTAGATGAGGTGCCGGAGGGAATCGCGGTGTCGTACGACCGCCGCGTGGACGGGCGGACCGAGCGCCAGGAGACGACAATGCACCGCGCCGACGTCGAGGAAATGCTCCGCGAAGCACAGAGCCGCCGAGACCTGCAGACCGCATAGTCTGATCGCCGGCCGCCTGTCGCCGGCAATTGCTCCCATCGGGAGGTCCGGCCGGCGGGAAGGCCGCCTTGCCGACGCGCGCTCCTGAGTCCGCCATCGGAGCCCGGGATTAGAGCAGCTTGGCACCCGAGATCAGCATGATAGACGCCATGCTGAGCCGCAGCATTTGCTCCGGAAACCCGATGGCGAGCCGGCTTCCCAACAACACTCCGGGGACCGATCCCAGCAGGAGAGAGAGCATCATGGGCACATTCACGTTGCCGACGGCGAATTGGGCGATACTGGCGGCGCTGACGAGCAGGGCGGCATGGAACACATCGGTGCCGACCAGGTCCTTCGACTCCCAGCGCGGGTAGAGGAATAGCAGCGCCAGGACAATGAGCGTCCCGGCGCCGACCGACGTGAGCCCGACGAGGAAGCCGACCAGGGCACCGATGATCGGGAGAACCCAGGGAACACGGTCACCCCAGGCGAGCAAATCCTCGCGCCAATCGGGATTAGTCAAGCGGCGGGTAATGAGCGGCTTGGCAACGAGCACCGCCGCCACCACTATCAGCGCCCAGGCGATCGCGTGGACAACGAAACCGCTTACCAGCGCTGGGTGGCTCTGCTTGATGTTCGTGATCAGCCCGACTCCAAGAAATGTCGAGGGGACACTGCCCAGGGCGAGAAGGTATGCCGTCTTGCGGTGCACCGTGTTTTGCCGGAGGTGCTGCGCGCCCCCCACGATTCTGGTCACGGCCCCGTAGGCGAGATCCGTTCCCACCGCTACCAGGGGCTTGACACCCATCACCAGGATCATGACCGGGGTCATCAAGGAGCCGCCTCCCATCCCGGTCAAGCCGATCAGGAACCCGATGATGAGACCGATCAGGGTGAAGCGAAAGTCCATCACACCCCCACTCGATGTAACACTTGTTACTTATATCGAGTGTAGGAGGGGATGCGGCAAATTGCAAGCGATCCTTACAGCGGGTAATCGTCCGGCGGGGAGCCGGCCGATCCCGCGAGACGGTCAAACACATCCTCCCGCGCCGCCGGGCCCTCTTCCCGCTCCGATGCTTCGCTCACAAAGCGCTCGAACGCGGTCTCGCACTTCGCGAGAATTTCCTCCGCTTTCTGAGCCATCGGAGAGGAGAAGTAGTCTCTACCCTTGACCTGGTCCAGCCAGCGCACGAGGCGGCCGAGCTCGCTTTCCAGGTTGTCCACATCCGGGAAGCCGAAATCGTCTCGATCGACATCCTCCAGGACGTCCCGGAGGAAGCGCACCCCGGAGTGATAGATCTCGCCGTATTCGGCGGCACGTTCGTCATTGAAGCGCTTGACGAAATCGTCGCCATGACTGCCGGCGAACGGCGGATCGACAACCAAATAGGAGTTGCCTTCCTCGCGGTCAATGCGCTCGGTCAGTGCGTCCAGATGCGCCAGAAGGTCGGGCCTCCTCGGAAGCAAGGCAACGCCGTCCCGCAGATAGAGGGCTCCAAGCTTCTTCAGCTCACGCCACACGTAGGCACGGCGCCGCGACGGCTGTGACGGCAGGCTGTAAATGAGGAGCAGCCAATCGTGCATGGTTCAGCGTACCCAACCCGTATAATCCAGACGAACAGGATGGATGGACACGCACGCCGTGCGGTTGTCGCCGTCTCCCTCATCGTCCTCGCGGCGATGACGGTTCCCGGGACAACAGAGGCACGCTCCGGGCGCTCACACGCCTGCATATTCGATCACTCCAGTCTCCGGACGGCGCCGAATACCTGCCGTCCGCGCGCTTCCTCCTACCCTCGATACGTGCGAACGTCGGTCGAGCGTTCCATCTACGACGGCTCGTTGACGTTCGGCATACCGTACCGCGTCTTGCTCGCCATTGCGGAGTGCGAGAGCTCGCTGAATCCTCACGCCGACAACGGCACGCATTTCGGTCTCTACCAATTCGCGCCCCCGACGTTCCGGAATGGGGCGTCGCAGCTGTCGCGCGATACGGGCATCCAGGTTCATACATACTGGAACGCGCTCGACTCGTCGTACGTCGCCGGGTACCTCTTTGCGACAGGTCAGTCGGGGAGCTGGGCTTGTGAGGGTCCGCACGCGCCAACCGCCGGGCCCGCCGCACGCGGCGCGGTGACGGGCTGACCCTGCGGTCAGCCGGTACCCGCCGACGGACAGATATCGGCCAGGATGCACTCCGCGCAGCGTGGACTGCGAGCAACGCAGACGCGCCGGCCGTGCCAGATCAGAAGGTCCGAAATCTTCCCCCAGAACGTGGGCGGAAGCAGGGCCATCAAATCTGCCTCGATTTTCTCCGGCACCGTTTCACGAGTCAGCCCTAGCCGCCGCGCGACCCGCTGGACGTGAGTGTCCACGGCGATCCCTTCGTGCCGTTGGAAGGCATGGCACAGCACGACATTTGCGGTCTTGCGGGCGACCCCGGGGAGGGTGAGCAGCTCGTTCATCGTGGACGGCACCTCGCCGCCAAATCGCTCCACAAGCACTTCCGCCATCGCTCGGATGTTTTTGGCCTTGTTTCGGTAGAAGCCGCAGGAGTGAATAATGGACTCCAACTCGTCGGGGTCGGCCGCGGCGAAATCGTCCGCGTTCGCAAAGCGGCCGAACAATGTCGGCGTCACCATGTTCACGCGCTCGTCGGTGCACTGCGCCGAGAGAATCGTCGCCACCACCAACTCCAGAGGGGTGGAGAAGGCCAGCCCCGTGGTGAGATGTCCATAAAGGGGCTCGAGCCGGCGCACGATTTCCAGCGCGTGCGGAGCACTCATGCCGCTTGCACATAGCGACTGGTCGGCACGATGCCGGTCTCGGCCGCAAGATAGCGCGTCGCCTCGACGACCCCCGTGAGCGAGACTCCCGTCTCGATCCCCAGGCCATCGAGCATGTAGAGCAGATCTTCCGTGGCGAGGTTGCCGGAGGCGCCGGGAGCATAGGGACAGCCCCCCAGTCCCCCGGCCGACGAGTCAAACGTTGTGACGCCAACCTGCAGCCCGGCGAGAACGTTGGCGAGTGCCGTGCCGCGCGTATCGTGGAAGTGAAGCGCGATGCGCTCGAGCGGGAAGGCCTCCGCCATCGCGCCGATCACGTCGACGACCTGCCGGGGCGTCGCGACTCCGATCGTGTCGCTGACGGCGATCTCGTCCACGCCGATCTCGCCGAGAGACCGGGCCACCGAGACAACGGCGTCAATGGGCACCGTGCCTTCGTACGGGCAGCCGAACGCCGTCGAGATGTAGCCTCGAAGCCACAACTTAAGCCGGCGCGCCTCCTCCGCAACCGGCCGAAAGCGCTGCAGCGTCTCCGCGACCGAAGCATTGGTGTTGTGACGGCTGAACGACTCGGAGGCAGCCGTAAAGACGGCGATGCCTCCCAGCCCCGCCGCTCGCGCCCGCTCCATGCCGCGCACGTTGGGAACCAGAGCCGTGTAGAGGGTTTGCGGCGCGCGATTGATGGACGCCACGACCTCCTCGGCATCCGAAAGCTGCGGAATGGCGCCGGGCCTGACGAAGGACGTGACTTCGATCCGCGGCAACCCGGATGCGGAGAGCATATCGACAAAGCGCACTTTGACGTCGACCGGCACGGGCTCGGGCTGGTTCTGCAACCCGTCGCGGGGCCCGACTTCATACACGGTGACGGCGCCGGGGAGATCGTCCAGCGGGTTCATCCCTCCGACATCCTGACTACCGGCGCGCCCGCCGGAACCAGATCTCCTACATTGAACATCACGGCATCGACGACCCCCGCGTGGGGCGCGGCGACGACGTGCTCCATCTTCATGGCTTCCAGGACCACGAGCGGCTCATGCGCTTCCACCCGTTGTCCGGGCGCAACGGCGACTTTGACGACAGTGCCGGGCATGGGCGCGGAGAGACCGGCTCCGCCGCCGTGCGCCGCGCTCTCCGTCCCGGCAATCGCCTGAGGCCGGCGTACGTCATAGACGGTGCCGTTATAGAAAACACTCGTCCCCGTATCGGAACGTGCCGCCGAGAACTCCAGAACCCTCGGCCCTTCGCGCACGACAATGACGCCCGGCCCGCCGGTCCCAAAGTGGACCAGGTGTGATTGGCCCCCCAGCGTGACCTCCCAGCCGTTCGTCGCGCGACACGCTGTCACGTCCCATTCCTGCCCTGCTGCCTCATATCGGAATCTCCGGGCGGATGCTCCAGAACGCCAGCCACTTTCCACCGCCCACGGGTTCCCGCCGGCTTTTGTCGACACGGGCTCCAGAAGATCGACTCCGACCGCCGCCAGAATCACCTCGGGAGGAAACGAGCGGTCCCGCGGCGGCCATTCGCGCTCCACCAGTTGCGTGTCCATTCGCCCCGAGCCGAATGCCGGCGTTCCGGCGACCCAGGACAGGAACCCCAGGTTGGTTGTTACCCCGAGGATCGGATAGCGCGCGAGCGCTCGCGTTAGCCGCTCCACGGCGTCAGCGCGGGTCTCGGCATGGACGATGAGTTTGGCCAGGATCGGGTCGTAGTACGGCGTGATCTCACCGCCGGCATAGACACCGACATCGTTGCGAATGCCGGGTCCAGTGGGTGGGCGGTAGACGGAGATCCGTCCCGTGGCCGGCAGAAAGTTGTGGTCGGGATCCTCCGCGTAGAGACGAGCTTCGATGGCATGTCCGCGCAGGCTCACGTTGAGCTGACTCAGGCGCAGGGGTTCCCCGGCGGCGATTTCCAACTGATGTCGAACCAGGTCGAGCCCGGTCACCATTTCGGTTACCGGGTGCTCCACCTGAAGTCGCGTGTTGACCTCGAGGAAGTAGAAACGATCGCCGGCAAACAGAAACTCGACGGTCCCGGCATTGGTGTAGCCGGCCGCACGAGCAAGACGGAGCGCCGCTTCCCCCATGTCGGTGCGGATCTGCTCGGTCACGACGGGCGACGGTGATTCCTCCAGCACCTTCTGGTGGCGCCGCTGGATCGTGCACTCACGCTCTCCCAGGTAAATGCCGTGCCCCCGGGCGTCCAGCAGGACCTGGATCTCAATGTGACGAGGATGCATGAGGAGACGCTCGAGGAACAGGCGGCTGTCGCCAAAGGCCGAGTGCGCCTCGCGTTGCGCTCCGTCAACGGCGCCTTCCATCTGGGCCGGTGAGTCGACGACCCGCATGCCTTTACCGCCCCCGCCCGCCGCCGCCTTCAACATCACCGGATAGCCGATGCGCCCCGCTTCAACCTGCAGACGCGCCGCCGATTGTTCCTCTCCGTAGTATCCGGGGATCACCGGGACGCCCGTCTCCTCCGCGAGCCGTTTCGATGCCACCTTGTCTCCGAGCAATGCGATCACCCGTGCCGGCGGCCCGATCCAGGCAAGCCCGGCATCGGTAACGGCTCGCGCGAAATCCGCGTTCTCCGCCAGGAAGCCGTACCCCGGATGGACCGCCTGCGCGCCGCTCTCGACGGCCACGCGCAGAATCTCATCAATGCAAAGGTAGCTCTGAAGTGCCGGCGCGGGACCGATGCAATACGCCTCGTCGGCGCGCTGAACATGCAGTGACGACGCGTCCACCTCGCTGTAGACCGCGACTGTGCCTATGCCCATCTCTCGGCACGTTTGCATGATGCGGACGGCGATCTCTCCCCGATTCGCCACCAAGACCTTTGAAAACATCACTCAGTCCACGTGGCGGGGCGCTTTTCGAGGAACGCGCGTAACCCTTCCTGTCCTTCCGCCGAGGCACGCCGTTCGGCGATCCGGCGGACGGTCACTTCGCGCATATCGGCGTCATCCAGGCCGTGGCACTCCGTGATCAGGGTCTTCGCCGCGGCCACCGCCTCCGGTCCACTGGTGAGAAGGTCATTGACTCTGGACTCCACGACCTGGTCCAGATCCTCCGCGGCGGCAGTCCAGTGCACAAGTCCGATCAGGCGCGCGAGGTCAGGTCCGAAGCGCTCGCCGGTCAAATAGAGAGCACGCGCCCAACTCGGGCCGATCTTCGGCAGGGTGAAGCGAGAGATCACCGCGGGCAATATCCCCAACTTGGCTTCAGTGAAACCGAAGATCGTGCCTTCTTCCGCCACCACGATATCGCACACGGCGATCAGTCCCATCCCTCCGCCCAGAGCGGCGCCATGGACCCGGGCCACCACCGGCAGGGGGCAGTCGTCGATTGCCGCGAACATGTCCGACATACGTCCCGCGTCGGCGACGTTCTCGTCGGTGGTGAAATCGAGTGAAGCCCGCATCCAGTTGATGTCCGCGCCGGCGCTGAAGGACCTTCCCTCTCCCCGCAGGACGACCACGCGCACGCCCGACCGGGCAGAAACCCCGCTGAAGACACCGGTGAGGTCGGCGATCATCTCCGCGTTAAACGCGTTCCGAACCTCGGGGCGATTCAGTGAGACTGTCAGGACCGGGCCGGACTGAGACAGCCTCAGAGTCCCGTGACCGTCCAATCCGACTAGATCTCCTCCGGAGATCGGAAGCCAAGCCCGATTGAGATCACGCCGAGTCCCATGAGGCCGAAGTAGGCCACGCTGGGATGAAGCGCGACGGTACCCGCGATACCCATCACAATTGCCGCGATGCCGAGAAACCAGAGAAGCGTGCGCATGCTTCCTCCTGACTGTCACATTCTGAAGACGCCAAAGTGGGTCGGCTCGATCGGGGCGTGCAGGGACGCTGCAATTCCCAGGCCGAGCACAGTCCTCGTGTCTACCGGGTCAACAATGCCGTCATCCCAGAGCCTGGCCGTGCTGTAGTACGGGCTGCCTTCCAGCTCGTACTGGGCAATTATCGGCTCCTTGAACTCTTCCTGCTGCTCCGGCGTCATCGTCTCACCCCGCCGCGCCAACCCTTCCAGGCGGACCGTCAGCAGCACATTGGCAGCCTGCGGTCCGCCCATGACCGAGATGCGCGCGTTGGGCCACATCCAGAGCTGACGCGGATTGTACGCGCGCCCGCACATGGCGTAGTTGCCGGCGCCGAATGACCCACCGATGATGACCGTGAACTTGGGGACTTTGGCATTCGCCACGGCCATCACCATCTTGGCGCCGTCTTTCGCGATTCCTCGATTCTCGTACTCCCGGCCCACCATGAAGCCCGTGATGTTTTGTAGAAAGACCAGCGGAACGTGGCGTTGTACGGCCAGCTCGATAAAGTGCGTGCCTTTCAGTGCACTTTCGGAGAACAGGATGCCGTTGTTGGCGAGAATGGCGACCGGGTAGCCCATGATGTGGGCAAAGCCGGTCACGAGAGTCGAGCCGTAGAGAGGTTTGAACTCTTGAAAGCGACTCCCGTCGACGATCCGGGCGATGATCTCGCGAACGTCAAAGGCCTGACGAAGATCGCGCGGCACAATGCCGTAGAGATCGGCCGGATCGTAGAGCGGCTCTTCCGGTTCACGCGTGTCCCAGGGAATATACCGGCGACGCTGGAGATGAGACACGATGTTCCGCGCCATTGCCAGGGCCTGGTGTTCGTCATCGGCAAGGTAGTCGGTCACGCCGGAGATCTGGGAGTGGACGACCGCTCCACCCAGGTCCTCGGCGGACACTTCCTCGCCGGTCGCCGCTTTCACCAGAGGCGGGCCTCCCAGAAAAATCGTCCCGTTCCCCCGCACGATCACGGTTTCATCGCTCATCGCGGGAATGTACGCTCCGCCCGCGGTCGAGGAACCCAACACGACGGAGATCTGGGGAATGTCCAGAGACGACATCGTCGCCTCGTTGTAAAAGATGCGCCCGAAGTCATCCTTGTCAGGAAAGACCTCATCCTGCATCGGGAGGTACGCGCCTCCGGAATCGACCAGATACAGCGTGGGGAGCTGGTTCTGCTGGGAGATTTCCTGGGCTCGGAGATGTTTCTTCACCGTCATGGGGAAGTACGTGCCGCCCTTGACCGTGGCATCGTTGGCAACGATCACCACTTCCTGCCCCTCGACGGCGCCGATGCCGGTCACTATCCCGGCGGAGGGAGCCTCGTTGTCATACATGTCCCACGCGGCCAGCGTAGAAAACTCGAGGAAGGGCGATCCCGGGTCCAGCAGCGCCTGAATCCGCTCGCGCGGCAGGAGTTTCCCGCGAGCACGGTGGCGCTCGATTGCTTGATGCCCGCCGGCGCCCTCGACTCGCGCCGTGCGCGACCGCAACGTCTCAAGCAACCCGTGGTAATGATCGCGGTTTGCCGAGAACTCACAGCTGTCCCGGCGGACGTGAGTCGGGAGGACGGTCACGGTGTCGTGGCGCGAAGGTGGAGGGCTCGCGCCAGCCGGCGCCGACGCCCCGATTCGGCCGACTCGTGGTGGAGGTTCTCCCCGATCCGCTCGACCAGATGCTCACCCGCCATCTTCTCCGCCTGGAGAATTGCATTTTTGATGGCCAGCGCTTGAGAACGCCCGTGACAATTGATGACGACGCCGTCGACACCCAGCACGGGCACGCCGCCAACCTCCTGGTAGTCCACACGCCGGCGGATACGCTGAAACACCGGGATCAGAGCAGCGGAGGCGACGCGCGCCACGAAGTCCTTCTCGATCTCGTTCTTCATGAGATGGAAGATTTCGCCGGCGACGCCCTCGGCGGTTTTGAGGAGTACGTTACCGGAAAAGCCGTCACAGACGACAACATCCGCCGCACCGTCGAAGACCATGTTCCCTTCCACATTGCCGACGAAGTTGAGGTCGAGCTTCGCAAGGTGCTCGTACGCCTCCTTTATCACCTTGGTCCCCTTCGTGGGCTCGGATCCGTTACTGAGGAGGGCGATGCGGGGCACCTCGATCCCGTGGCACACCTGCACGTAGGCCTCGCCCATGATGGCGAATTGCACGAGGTTGTTTGGTTTCACCGCCGCATTGGCGCCGATATCGAGCACGAAGGTGCGGCCGTGGCCGGACGGCATGGGACCACCGAAGGCAGGACGGTCGATGCCGGGCTGCCGCCCAAGAACATGGATAGCAATGGCCATAATGGCGGCGCTGTTCCCCGCCGATACCGCCGCGCCGGCCTCCTCACGCGCGACCAGATCCACGGCAACGCGGAGGGACGAACGCTGGCGGTACATGGACGTCGACACCGCGTCATCCATCCCGATCACCGAGGGCGCATGATGAACGGGAAGGTCAACATTGAGGATCTGCATGCGCTCGCGAACGACATCCTCCGGGCCAACCAGGACAACGCCGGCGCCTTCAGCGGCCGCGTCCGACGCGCCCTTGATGACCTCGTCGGGGGCGTGGTCGCCGCCCATGGCGTCCACGGCGATGGTGACGCCGTACCGCCGGCCTCGCGATGCCACTCGTCGCCCTCCCGTTCCCGTCTGCTCCACTATACGGCCTGTACCAGGCGCGGAATCACGAGGTGAGGTGTCGAGCCGAGCGTAGCGAGGGATAGGCGAGGGCGGCAATGGTGACGATGAGCATCCATGCCGCGCACGAGAGAGCCGCTGCCCGCGGACCCCAGGCCTGGCTCACCGTGCCCACGGCCAGTGCGCCCAGCGGGAGCGCCGCCGTCTCGACCGACACGAAGACACTGTTGACCCGACCCTGAAGTTCGGGGGGGACCAGCGCCAGTCTGAAACCCACGACGCCCACGAGCGCCGCGGCGTCTATTGTCACAAGCCCTCCTGCCAGCAGACCGAGCACGACGGGAGAGTCAGCTGCGGCGAGGCCAAGGAAGACCAAACTCGCCACAAATAGGGTGACGACGAAGAGAGGACCAAGCTCGACAAGACGCACCACCCGTGGAGCCAGCGCCGACCCGATCAGTCCACCGGCAGCCCGCAGCGCGAAGACGAGGCCAATCTCCGGCGGAGAAGCCCCGAGACGCCGCGCGAGGAGGATGAGAAGCAGCGTGCTTGCCACATAGACCGGGTTGTACGCCGCCAGCGCGAGGCTCGTCGCACGGATGACCGGCTGGCGCCAGAACCAGGCAAGGCCCTCGACCAGATCCGCCAGGAGATTCCGGCGCCGCGAGGTGGTCTCGGGTTGAAGAGGCTCGTGGACGAAGGCGAGCGACACGATACGAAGGGCGTAGGTGGCAGCGTCGGCCACGAAGGGCAAAGCATGGCCGGCTCCGTAGAGCAAGCCGCCGAGAGGTCCGCCGGAGAGGGCACTCGCCTCCGCCGAGAACCGGTCCATGGCGGCGGCGACGCGCAACTCATCGCGGGCCACGATCTGTGGAATGGACGCCATCCGCGCCGACGAGTAAAGCGTTGCCAGGGCCCTCTCCGCCACTACTGCAACGAAGATCTGCGGGATGGTCAGACGCCCGAGCCAGATAGCGACGGCAATACTTCCCAGTGCCACCGTTCGACCGACGTCGGTGAGGGCGAGCACTCGCTTGCGATCCCACCGATCGGAGAGCACCCCGGCGATGGGTCCGAAAAGGTAGGGCAGCATCGAAACGGCGCTAACAACACCGGCCAACGCCGCTGAATGGGTCTTTCCGAGAATCAGAAGCGGGACGGCCAGCGCCGAGATCTGCGTCCCGATCTGAGATGTCAACTGGCCGGCCCACAGAATGACGAAGGACCGGTTTCGGCGTATGAAGTCGATGGCGGAAGGTGGTCAGCCGAAGGGCAAAGGGATCACCTCGGGCTATCCTAAACGCTCGGTCTCCTCGATGGGCACCGGCGTGGCGCACGCATCAAGGCGCGCCGGGACGCCGGTAAATTCATCTCGCGCGTGCCGCCTTGACGATTGCCCACGCTCTCTGTGGCCCAATCACACGCGCACCCGTGCCGTACCGCTCCTACAATCGTTACGGACTCGTCACGCCGGGAGGTGGAATCATGACCGTGGAATCGACGAGAGGCTTTCCGAAGGGTGTCCCCGCTCCCGCGATTCGCGCGCTGAACTCCGCAGGCTATCACGATCTCACTGACCCGGCAGACGTACCGATCGCCAACCTCAAGAACCTCCACGGCATCGGGCCCAAGGCTCTGCGCCTGATTCAGGCGGCGCTTGCCGCGCACGGGTTATCGCTCCCAGAATCGGAATCCGGCAGGTGACGCGATTGGTGGGCAAGCGTCATTAAGGCTGTGGCAAACCTGACCAACTCATGACAGTTCCCTTCCTCATCGACACCGACACCGCATCCGACGACGCCGTGGCGCTGATCATGGCCTTGCAGGATCCGAACGTGTCGGTTGAGGCGATCACCGTGGTGGCCGGCAACGTGCCGGTCGATCAGGGCGTGCGAAACGCGCTCCACACGGTGGACATGTGCGCCGCTCGCGTCCCGGTGTATCGCGGGATGGACGGGCCGCTCCTGCGTCCCCTCGAGACCGCCGAAAACGTTCATGGGCAGGATGGGCTGGGAGACATCGGCTTGCCCGACCCGAAGGGCTCGGCGAGCGCCGGCCATGCAGTCGACATCATCATCGAAACCATCAATCGGTTGCCCGGAGAGGTGACCCTCGTCTCGCTCGGCCCGCTCACGAACATTGCGATGGCGGTCAAACGAGATCCCACGATCGCAGGAAAGGTGAGACGTTATGTCATGATGGGCGGCACCTGGGACTCCGTCGGTAACGTCACTCCGGTGGCCGAGTACAACATCTGGGTGGACCCTGAAGCGGCCGAGATCGTCTTCCACGCGGGATTCCGTCTCACCATGGCAGGGTGGGATATCTCCCGCAAGTACGCCGTGTTCAGGCCCAAGGATCAGGCCCGGATCCGGGCCATCGGCACCCGATTGGCGGACTTCAGCGTGGCGATTCAGGCCAGGCTTAACGAGTTCGCGTTGAGCACGACGCACCTGGAAGGCTTTGACCTTCCCGACCCCATCGCCATGGCCATCGCCCTCCGGCCGGAGGTCGCGACGCGCACCGAGGATCGATACGTGGCCGTCGCCCTCGAAAGTGAGATGTGTCGGGGACAGACTGTCGTCGATCACCTCGGCGTCACGGGCAGGACCCCGAATGTCACCGGCGTGGTCGAGGCGTCACGCACCCGATTTCTCGATGTTCTCTTCGAGGCGGTGGAACGGCCCGTTTCAGCAGGTTGATATGGTCAACGGAGGCGTCGCCACCGTGCGGACGGACCTCATAGACCTTGATAGTCACTCGATAGAGGGGGAATGACATGGAAATCACCGCGGTTCGGCCGCAATGGGTCACTCTGCCGGATGTGGGACCGGAACCCGGCATGCGGATATACATGGTGCGTCCGGCCGACGAAGGCACGTACCCGAGCGTGCTCGTCATCCAGGAAGCATTCGGACTGGATGAGCACATCCAGGACGTGACTTTGCGATTCGCACGTGAAGGCTACGTCGCGATCGCCCCCGATCTTTTCTCGCTGGACCAGTTCGGACGAACGGTGAAGCCTCAGGAAATACAGGACCTCTTCGCGCTTCGCCGGCAGATTCCGGTCGAGCGTCGGCGGGATCCCGCTGCCCTGGACGACGAGATTGCCAAGTTGCCTCCGACCCAGGCCGAGCGGATGCGGCTGGTGGCTCGATGGAGCAGCAATCGCGACCTCGGACAGTTCGTTGAGCCGCTGTCCCACGTGCTGAACTGGGCGCGCCGGCAGCCGGGAAGCACGGGTAAAGTCGGCATCACCGGCTATTGCATGGGAGGAGGAGTGACGCTGCAGGTGGCGTTCGCCGGACTTCCCGTTGATGCCGCCGCGCCGTACTACGGCAGCAATCCGCCGCTGGAGAAGGCGAATCAGGTGCGTTGCCCGCTACTGCTCATTTACGGGCGCAAAGATCCGTTCATTATGCCGGGTGTCCCTGCCCTCCTTGGCGCGCTGCTGGACGCTGAGCTGGACTTCGGCATGCACATTTATGAAGACGCCGGGCACGCCTTCCTGAACGACATGCGACCCGATATGTTCAACCCCGAAGCGGCCGCGGACGCGTGGTATCTCACGCTGGAATTCTTCCAGCAGCATCTGGAGACGTAACGCCTAAATCACGCGCTCGTTGCCACCGTCGACAGGTATCTGCGCACCCGTCGTCTTTGCGAAAGCGGGCCCGAGCACCGCGGCGGCCACCTCTGCGACGTCGCGGCTCGACACGGTGACACCGAGCACATTGTTGCGTTTGTACTCCTCGACGCCCATGCCGTAGCGGGCGGCACGATCTGCCAGGATCTCGTCCGTCCAGATTCCGGTGTCAAAGACGGCATTGGGGTGCAGGACGTTGACACGGATACCGTCGCGCCCCCACTCCAGCGCCGCCACTCGCGCTACCTGTGTCAGCGCCGCTTTCGAGGCGGAGTAGGCCGCGGCGCCGGGTCCGGGCGCGGGCACATTCTTCGACCCGATCACGCAGACTCTCCCACCGCGCGGAGCCATGCACAGGAGGGGATGCGCGAGACGCATGAGGGATACATTGGCATCCAGATTGACTCTCATGACCGTGTCCCACTCGCTCGCATCGAGACCGGCGATGGACGCGCCGGACGGGAAGATGCCGGCGTTCAGGATTAGCATGTCGAGTCCCCCGTAGGCCGCGACTCCCTGGCCGAGCGCGTCGTCTACGGCTGCGTCGTCCGTCACGTCGCATGTCAGGCCAAGGACTTCCTCCCCGGGCCACATGGCTTCGATCGCCGGGTCGACATCCAACGCGATGACGGCCGCGCCTCGCTCTCGCAGCGCGTCAACGCAGGCACGCCCTATGCCGGAGGCGGCACCGGTCACCAGCGCCACCTCCCCTTGCAGCAGCCCCGGCCGCCGCGCGTTCCGCAGCTTTGCCTGCTCCAGGGACCAGTACTCGACGTCGAAGATCTCGCTTTCCGGCAGAGCACGGTACCCTCCCAGGGCCTCGGACCGGAGGATGATGGGAATCGTCCGGAGGTAGATGTCGGCGGCGATCATCGCCTCGCGCACCGACTTCCCGGCGGTGAGCAAGCCGAGCTCTGTGTCCAGGATGACGCGTGGCGCGGGATCGAGCATCACCGGGTCCGAGGCGAGCCGCGCCCGATGTCTCTCAAAGTAGGCCCGATACGTCTCGGCGTAGGCTTCGACATCCCGGCCGAGCAGAGGAATGCGTTTGGTCCGGATGACGTGATCGGGCGTGGCCGGCCCCTGCTGCGTCAGGGATGCGAGGTCTGGACGGCGGGCGAAGCTCGCAGCTTGCTGATCCAGGCAGGATCGCAGAATCATCGGCGTGCCGGCGGCTCGTGAGACGGCCAGCCTCAGCTCTGATAGGGCGATCCGGTCCTCCGCCGGCGGGCGCGTCTCGTTGGAAGGAATCCACCACGCGCCGCGTCCGCCCAGGTAGCGCTCGGCGCGGTCGACGAACTCGACCATCCGTTCGTAGCTCTCGCGGGCCGTATCTCCGAACGTCACCAGCCCGTGGTTCATGAGCACCAGTCCGCTGATGCCGCCGTGATTCCCGCTCAGCATGCGGGCCACCAATCTCGCCAGCGCGAAACCCGGCATGACGTACGGCACGATAAGCGCGTCGTCTCCGTAGACGTCTCGTACGTGTTCCTCGCCTGCCGGCGTATTGGTCAGGGAGATGAGGGCGTCGGCATGGGTGTGATCGACGAAGCGGGCGGGGAGGATTGCATGGAGGATAGCCTCGACCGACGGTGACGGAGCGGCCGGGTCCAGGGTCGCGACGCGCAGCTCCGCCGCCATTTGATCATCCGACAGCTCATCCAGCCCGGAGAGGGCGATGAGCCGCTGCAGGCGGACGGGCGCGAAGCCCTGCGGCTCGATCGTCGTCAGATCCCAACCGCTGCCCTTGATATAGAGAACGTCAATCTCTTCTCCCGTAATGTCGCGCCGCGTGGCCTTGACCGATGTATTCCCGCCCCCGTGCAGCACGAGGCCAGGATCACGGCCGAGTAGCCGGGAGGTGTACACGCGGAGTCCGAGATCGCCGTCGTACTGGGCCGCTTCACGGTCATCCCAGAGGCTCTGCATACACCACACCTATCCTTCCGCGGGGTTCGGCGGTTCACTACCGACCACTCGCGCGGCTACTCTCTAAGAAGAGAGGATGAAAACGCATGACCAACATAACCGAGGATGTGCCTCGCGACCGCGAGACGGATGGACGCCCGGCCGTCATTATCGTCTCAGGACTCCCCCGCTCCGGCACATCGCTGATGATGCAGATGCTCGACGCGGGCGGCGTCGCCGTTTTGACGGACAACGAGCGTGTACCCGACATCGACAACCCGAAAGGCTATTACGAGTTTGAGGCCGTGAAGCAGCTCCCCGGAAACACCACGTGGTTGCCGGAGGCCGAAGGCAAGGCGGTGAAGATGGTGTACCGGTTGCTCTACGATCTGCCCGTAGAACACTCGTACGACGTGATCTTCATGGTGCGGAACCTGTCGGAGGTCATTCGCTCCCAGGATAAGATGCTGGATCGTCTGGGCAAGTCCAAGGCTGACGTGCCCGACGACCGTCTGGAAAGCATCTACCGGCAGCAGACCGACGAGGTGCGCGAGTGGCTCGCGTCCCGACCGAACTTCCGAACCCTGTATGTGCGCTACGACGACGTGATCGAGCATGCGCCGGCCGTGAGCCGGGATATAGCGCGTTTTTTGGGACTCGACCTCAACGTCGCAGCGATGGAGGCAGTTCCCGACCGCGCGCTCTACCGCAACAAGCAGTAGGATGACCGTCCGTCTCGTGGTCAACGCCGACGACTTCGGCATGAGCCCTGGAGTCAATCGTGGCATTATCGAGGCTCACGAACGCGGCATCGTGACCAGTGCCAGCTTGATGGTTCGTTGGCCGGATGCGCCGGATGCGGCGCGAATGGCGGCGGACTTTCCCGACCTCGGGCTGGGTCTGCACATTGACCTGGGTGAGTGGATCTGGCAGGCGGAGGAGAGGGTCGCCCTCTACGAGGTGGTGAACCCGCGCCACCGACAGGCTGTCGAGGCGGAAGTCCGAAAACAGCTGGACCAGTTTCGCGACATGGTTGGCCGCGACCCCACGCATCTGGATGCTCACCAGCATGTGCACCGGCGCCAGCCGGTCCGGTCCATCGCCCAGTCACTCAGTGCCGAGCTCGATGTGCCGCTACGGATGTACCACCCCTCCATCACCTTCTGCCCCCGCTTTTACGGGCAAGTTCATCACGGCAGTCCGGCCCACCATCGCATCGGGGTCCCGCACCTGAGTCGCGTCCTGCGATCTTTGCCTGACGGAACCCACGAACTGATGTGCCATCCTGGGTACGGCGAGGGGCTCGCGACGCCGTACCGGGACGAGCGGATCATCGAGCTGCGCACCCTGACGGATCCCGCCATTCGGGAGATCGCGGCCTCACTTGAGCTGACCTCATTCGCCCCCTTCGCCGCCGGCTAACGCGCCACCACCGCGTCCACGCTGCACGAATCTTGCACATTCCGAGATACGGCCATCGGGCCGTACAACGACCGAAAGAGGAGCGTGACACATGGCAGACCGTAATGCCACAGTCGTGTGGACGGGAACTTTAACCGAAGGACAGGGCGAACTGTCAACGCAGAGCGGCGCGCTCGATCACGCACCCGTGACATGGGCTTCTCGCATGGAGGCGCCAGCCGGGAAAACGAGCCCGGAAGAGCTACTGGCCGCGGCCGAGGCCGAGTGCTACGCCATGGGGCTCGTGAATTTGCTGAAGACGGAAGGCCACCCGGCAACCCGCATCGAAGTCAAGGCCACCGCGAGTATCGAGCGCGGGGACCAGGGACTGCGGATTACCACCATGAGCCTCGACGTGTCGGGGGACGTCCCAGGTATCGACCAGCACCAGTTTAACCAGTACGCGGACCGTTCGGAGCAGTCGTGCCCGGTGAGCAACGCCTTACGCGGCAACGTCAAGATTTCCGTCAACGCGCGGCTCACTGAACCCGCGGGACGGTAATTCTCGACGCTCCGCGCGCTCGCCGGGACGTGTCGGGAGCGTCGCGCCACGCAAGCGCGGGCTCCCGAGCCTCGGGTCGAAGTCGGGCGATAACCATCTCCTCTTGTGGCCCTGAATCTGCTCAGTGGGCAAGACGATCGCGGCGCGGGCGTGTCGCCTACCTCAGCGCGGGAGACGTAGATGGACCTGGATGTCGATGCACCCAGGCTCGACATCGGATTGGCATTCGCCGGATCCATCTTGATGTTCATCGGATGGGTTCTCGCATTGGTTCCTGCGTTTCGATTGAAGACCCATCCTGAGATCGTCGTTCCGCTCGTGATCGCCGTCATCGCGTTTGGCGTTGTCCTGATTCCCGCGGGCCTTCAGTTTCTGGGTGAACCGGGTCGAAGAAGGGGCGTGAGTGTCGTCTTTGCCTCACTGGTGCCGGCGGCTCTGCTCTTCATCCTCGTCGTGGTCTTCTTCCCGCTGCAACCCGGCTTCCGCGCCCTCGCCATCGTCGCCGAGTTCCTCGGGCTGGCGGGCTACGGCTGGGCGTTCTACAACTACGGACGCGACACGTCGAGCCGTCAGAGCCGGCTATAGTCCGGCGCCAAACTGCTCCCAGAGGAAGTACACGCTGATCGCGGCGATGAGCAGAGCCGTGAACCATCCGACCGCCGTCAGCGCCTTGCCGATGGGATGATCCGACATGACACGGTGATCGCGCGCCACGATCAACAAGAAGGCCAGACTAATCGGGGTTCCGATGCCGCCGACAATGCCGGAGACGAACAGAAGCTGGATGGCAGAAATGCCCAGATATGAAACGCCGACCGCGACGGCCAGGGCGGCGGCGAGCGCCACGTAAAAGCGCCACGCGGATCGCAGCCCGGCCGAGAGGCCGCTGTACCATCCGAACTCCGAGCACACCATGTAGGCGGTCGTGGCAGCGAGCACCGGCACGGCCAGGATGGACGACGCCAGAAGCCCGATCGCGAACAGATCTCCCGCCACGGCGCCGGCGACGGGAACGAGCGCCTGGGCCGCTTGTTGTGCCGTCTGAACGCGCGTATGGTGCAAGCCGAGCGTGGCCCCAGTCGCGATCAGCTCAAACCAGAAAATAGAGACGGCGAAGAGCATGCCGAACCCGGCATCCGCACGCGCCAGGCCCAGTTCCCCGATAGGGGGCCGCGCTTCCGCCTCTTCGATGGTCTCCCAGACGTATGCATAGCTCGTCATGGTCGTACCGAGCAGCGCCAGCGCTCCCTGGATGTAGGTCGAGTTGAATGATATGGATGGATGGATCGTGTCGGCCAGCACCGCTCCCCAGTCCGGGCGCGCTGCGAACGCGGAAATGATGTAGGCGACGAACACGAACAGAACGTATTGCAATACACGCTGGATGGCGGCATAGCTCCCGAAGATGAGGACGGCGAGCAGCCCGACCGCGTACGGGAGGACAAACCATTTGAAGTTGAGATGGAAGAGCAGCCCCAACGCGGCCGCCCCGCCCTCGAGATCGGCGCCAATGGTGACAAGATTGACCGCGATCACCGAGACGAGCAAGAGGGCGCCCCAGTGCCGGCCATACCGCTTCGTGACCGTACGTTGCAACCCGTGCCTGGCGACCAGGCCTACTTTGGCGCTAATCATCTGAATGGACGCGAGCATGGGATAGACGAGAATCGTCAGCCAGGAAAGGCCAAAGCGTGTGCTCGCTCCCAGCACTGCCATGGTCGCCACCGTAGTGGGATCATTGTCCGAAGCGCCGGAGATCAAGCCGGGCCCCAGGGCAGCAAGGTAGTCTCGCCACTTCGGGCCCGGGGGCGCCTCGTTCGGAGCTGCCTGGTTCTGGCCTTCTGGAGTTGCCATCGTCGTCCTCAGAGTCCATGCGACGAGCAGATACCGCGGCCCATTCCCGTCTCCCCTCAGCCCCGATAGCACGATGCATGCCGATTTCTCCTGTCGCGCAGACTCCGCGGCGCTACAATTCTTCATAAGAGAGGGAGGCACCACGGCGTGATCAACTAATCGGGGCAGGTCTGGGCGAGTAGGAGCGGCCGGCGACGACGGGCCGCGCAGACTCGCGTCCGACTCCGATCAGAGTCTGCTGATCGCGCTGTTCCGCCACAGCCTGCCGGGCAGGTCCGCTCACCACGTCAAATCTGTCTGTCCGCCTGTGCATCGCCACGTTGAGCGCTGTGGAGCCTCTTTGCATGCTGCGTGTTGACTCCGTCTCCAAGGCATACGCCGGAGAGCCGGTTCTCATCGACATCTCGTTTACGCTCGCCCCCGGAGCGAGGGTGGGTTTGGTCGGGCCGAACGGTTCCGGCAAGTCCACCCTGCTGCGCCTCATCGCCGGAGACCTCTCCCCTGACTCCGGCACCATCTGGATAGATCCACATAGCGAAGCCGGGTATCTGCCTCAGTACCCGGTCGACGAGCTGCGACTCTCAGTTCGCCAGTCCTTGCGCCGCGCCGCCGGCCGTCTGGGCGAGCTTGGGGCGAAGCTCGATGCCCTCGAGAGCCGGCTGGCCGATTCTCCTGCCGGTCAGGTGGAGTCATTGTTGGACGAGTACGCGGCGGTACAGGACGAATTCGAGAGGAGAGGCGGCTACGCCCTGGAGTCCCGCATGGAAACGGTCCTCAGCGGTCTCGCCGTCGACGTCGACCTCGAGACGCCGATCTCAGCCCTGTCCGGCGGCACGAAGACGAAGCTCTCGCTGGCGCGTCTGCTCCTCTCCGAAGCCAATCTCCTCTTGCTGGACGAACCGACGAATTACCTCGACCTGCCTGCGCTCTTGTGGCTCGAACGATTCGTCACGGAGTCAGACCGGAGCTACATCATCGTTTCACACGACCGGCACTTCCTCGACGCGACCATTGGGTCGGTCCTGGAGCTTGATCCCACCCATCACACGCTCCGGGAGTGGCCGGGAACCTACAGCGACTACACCGCCGCCCGGGAAAGCGAGCGACGAAAGCAGGTGGAGGCGTACCGGGACCAGGAATTGGCGATCGCCCGCATCGAAGAAGACATTCGCCGTACCAAGGAGCAAGCGCGACGCACGGAGCGCGGCACCAGCAACGACGTCCTTCGCCGCTATGCCAAGAAGGTAGCGCGTAAAGCGGTCGTGAGGGAGCGTCGGCTGCAACGTGAGATGGATCGTGGCGAACAAATCGAGAAGCCGCTCCCCGGCTGGGGACTGCACCTCGTCGATCTGAATCGAGACCCCATCGGTGACAACCGCCTTGTGGTAGAAGCGAACGACGTGCGGGCCGGGTACGGAGGGCAGGAGGTGTTGCACGGCGTGTCTTTCACGCTGCGGGGACGTGATCGCGTCGCGCTGCTCGGCGAAAACGGGTCCGGCAAGACGACATTGCTCCGCTGCATCACCGGGGATATGCCTTATACCGGCTCGGTGAAGATGGGACCGAGTATTCGCGCTGGGGTGCTGTCCCAGGAGCAAGGCGACCTCCCGCCAAGTAGCACCGTGCTCGACGTTTTTCGCTCCCGAACCGAGATGCGTGAGGACGAGGCGCGCACCTATCTTCATAAGTTCCTGATTTCCGGTGACGAAGCGCTCAAGCTGATCTCGGCCCTCAGCTACGGGCAGCGCGCCAAACTCGCCCTCGCCATGCTCGTTCTATGCGGCGCCAACTTTCTTATCCTGGATGAGCCCACGAGTCACATGGACCTGCCGGCGCTCGAGGCAATTGAGGAAGCGCTGGCGGCGTTTACCGGGCCGGTGCTGGTGGTATCGCACGATCGTGCATTTCTGGAGTCTGCCGGAATGAACCGGGTTCTGCTGCTCGACCACGGGGAGTTGACTGAGGTCGACGTGATGTCGGTCTGACCGCCGCGACGGAAGACCCCAGGCGTCAGGAGTCTTTGTCCCCTATCGCTGCTATACGCCGGCTGCTTTACTGTCGACATGCGGAAACAAGCCTGGCCCTTCGCCTTTCCAGTCGTGATTACGGTGGCTCTCGCTGTGACGTCCATGGGCGGCGGGCTCCCGCCTGTCTCAGACCTGTGGGTGGTACTACTTGCGGTGGCCGGCCTGGTTGGCCTGGCGTTTCAACTTCACCGCGCCCAGGCATCCGCTCGCTACCACCAGGCAACGGCGGACGCCGTATCCAATTACGCCGCGGGTGCCTTCTGCCTGGTCGACACCGCCGGCCGTATTGTGTCGCTCAGCCCGGCGGCCGATCGGTTACTGGCGAAGCAAGGAACGTCAACTCATAAGCTGCACGTCGCAGACACGATCCGGCTGGTTACTGACGACGGAGAAGACCCAGGCTGGCTGAAGGCGGCGCTTTCCGGTCAGGTGCTCCACGGGCAAGGCCACGTTGTCGTCGGCGACGAGACCATCGCGGTCGGTTACGCGGCGGGCCCCATGACGGTCGACAGGCATGTGACCGGAGCGGTACTCCTGCTGTCCGAAAGTCAAGATGACACCGACAAAGCAGGCGGCGGCCAGGCCGACCAGCACTATCAGACTTTGGTGGAGATCTCGCCGGACGGGATGATACTCACCGATGTTTATGGCTACGTTCAGCTCGCGAACCCTCGCGCGGCTGCGCTTCATGGTTTCGCCCGCAGCGAGGAACTCGCGGGGCGGCGACTCGTTGAGTTTGTCGCTCTCGACGATCGCTCGGACGTCTCGAGCCGTATGCGGGAGGCGCTGGAGAGCGGGGAGACGTTGACGTGTGAATACTCGGCACTTCACGCCGACGGCAAGACTTTCCCCGCCGAGGCCGGAATCTCGGCCGTGCGGGAATCGGGGGAGACCAGAGGCCTGGTTCTCGTGATTCGAGATATCTCGCGGCACCGGCAGGCGGAAATGGCGTTGCAGGCGGTTCAGGAGCGGACGGACCTACGGCGCGAGGTCGCGGATATCCTGTCCCGGGCCGCCTCTCTGTCTGACTCGATTCCCCGTATCCTCGAAGCGTTGGCGACAACCGGCGGCTGGGATGCCGCGCTCTTCTGGCAGACCGACACGCGCGATGACCGGCTGCGCGTCGGATTCTCCTGGTCGTCTCCCGACGCACAGCTGGAGCAGTACGTTCTCTCCTGCGACAAGGCCTTCTTGCGCCCCCATACGGGGCTCATAGGTGAGTGTATCGTCCGCGGCGAGCCGGTTTGGGCGGCGGAGGTTGCCGGCGAAGGCAGGCTGAAACAGGCGCCGGGCGACAAGGGAGGGATACAGAGTGTGTTCTGCTATCCGCTTCGATCGGGCGGTGAGACGCAGGGAGTGATCCAGTTCGTGAGCCGGGACCTTCGGGCGCGCGATGCGACGGCGATTGAGACCGTCGAATCCGTCAGCTCGACCATCGCTCAGTTCCTCAAGCGGAAGCAGGCCGAACGCGAGCTCGAGCACCGCGCCATGCACGACTCACTGACCGACCTGCCGAATCGAGCTCTCTTTTACGCCAGGCTCGAGCGCGCGCTCTCGGTGGCATCGGTCGGGAGGAATCCGGTGGCCGTTCTCCTCATGGACATGGATCGGTTCAAAGAGGTTAACGACACGTTCGGCCACCTGCACGGCGACTTACTGCTCAAGCAGGCCGCGATTCGATTGACGTCTGTCCTCCGGGAGTCTGACACGGTGGCGCGCCTGGGCGGCGACGAATTCGCCGTCCTTCTGCCGTCGGTCGACGAGGAAGCGGCAGTGACGGTCGCCAAAAAGATCCTGCGCTGCGTGGACAAGCCGTTCCCGGTGCAGGGCCAGATCCTCGATGTGGGAATCAGCGTCGGTATCGCCCTATATCCTGACCATGGGCTCGATGCCGGCGAGTTGCTGCAGCATGCCGATGTCGCCATGTACACGGCGAAACGCGAAAAGTTGGGGATCGCGGTCTATGCGGCCGATAACGATCAGCACAACCCAGTCCGCTTCGCTCTGCAGGGAGACCTGCGGCGCGCCATTGAGAATGGCGAGCTCTATCTCGTCTATCAACCGAAAGTTGACGTACGCACGGGCCATGTCGACGCGGTGGAGGCCCTGGCGCGGTGGCATCACCCCACCAAGGGCATGATCCCGCCGGATGAGTTCATTCCGCTCGCCGAACAGACCGGACTGATCCGCCCTCTCACCATGTGGGTTCTGCGAGACGCGCTGCGCCAGCTCGCATCGTGGCTTGACGACGGTTTCGATTTACGTGTCGCGATCAACCTCTCCGCCCAGAATCTCCATGATCCACTTCTTGTGAAGTCGATCCGCGAGCTACTCGACGAGCGCGGCATTGAGCCACGAAGACTGGCGGTAGAGGTGACGGAGAGCTCGATCATGGTTGACGCCGAACGGGCGCGGGCCACCCTCGAGAGTCTCCATCGGATGGGCGTGCGCATCTCCATAGATGATTTCGGCACGGGATATTCATCCCTTGCGTACCTGCACCACCTGCCGACCCAGGAGATCAAGATTGACAAGGCTTTCGTCCTGGACATGCTCGATGACGGAGAAGGCGCGTTCATCGCTCGCTCGGTCATCGATCTCGGTCATAACTTCGGTTTGAAGGTCGTCGCCGAGGGAGTGGAGAACGAAGAAACGTACAAATTGCTCGACTCCATGGAGTGCGACCACGTGCAGGGCTATTACCTGAGCCCGCCGCTGGCATCCGGCGAGCTGACGCGCTGGCTGGAGGACCGCGGAGCTCCCAAGCGCGGCAAAATCCTCCACATCGGAACCGGTTAAATCGGCTCGGATCAATCCTCTTCCGAACTATTGTCTTCGCGCGGCGGGCATGTTACTGTGCCATCACGTGGGCGCGTGCGGCGTCCGAATCTGGAGGGGGCTCTGTGGAAGAACGACAGGAGCGGAGGTCAGGGCGCGAAAGGCGACGTGGGGTTGATCGACGCACCGACACTGCTCGGCGCATGGCGTGGAACCGGGAGAGAGGGCTCGACGTTCTGATAGGCGAAGAATGGGACCGCCGGAGCGGACAGGACCGCCGCGGCCATCCGCTCTATCAGCGCCGCAACACACCCACGTCCGCGGCGTAGAGCGGCATTGCCCGCCTCATCGGCGGAGCCTCGCCACTCGAACCGAGTCCGGGTGCGGTTCGCCGTCCTTAAAGGGAAAGGCCCCCGTGCGTAAAGGGAAAAGCACAGGGGCCTCGGAGCGGAACGGGAATTGCGGCTATCAAACCACACGGACGGCCGGGCCGTGGAGAGCAGGAAGTCCTGAAACCCGCGGGACCAAAGTCTGACGGACGGCAGGTGGTTTCGGCCGAACGGCATGACAGTTGCTCCGTTTTGCACCGAAGTCCTCATGCCGCCCAGCCGCGGGACAGACCTCTCCCTCACGCCGGCGGCGTCGAGACGTTCCTACTGAGGGACCATGCCGACGGGGACCCGAGCCGTCTCGACCGACTCGACACGCAACTCATCGCCCGAAGCGAGATGGAGATCGGCACCGCGGCAGGCGTGACACGCAAGCGGCCGAGAGTCCGAGAGGCTGGCGCAGCGGCACGACCGGCAGAGAGCGATCGCCGGGATCTCGTCGATGACCAGATCCGCTCCGTCGACTTCAGTTCCCTGCGCGAGCACCCTGAAACTGCGGTGGAGGTCCGTCGGGACCACCTCCCGTAAACAGCCCACGCTGACCCGGACTCGCGTTACCCGCTGTCCTCGCGCCTGACGGCGCGCAATATCCACCACCGACTGGGCAATCGAGCGTTCGTGCAACGCTACCCTCCCGGTGCGCCGCCACCGCGCACGCGGTGGGGAGCAACTTCGACTATACCACTCGCCGATCGGGTCCCGCCGCTTCGATTCATGTCGCCGGCGCGATGGGGCCGTATCTCCTGCCCGCGGCAGGACCTCCGCCTCTGCCCGGTTGGGGCGGCGTCGGGTTCAATACCGGTAGTTCTATCCAATCTCCTCCGCGGCCCCCGCGCCCTCCGTCCAGGCGCGGGGGCCGCCTCGTTCGTCAACGAAGACCGCGCCCGACCAATGGTGTGCCCGAATGTTGGATGACTCGTCCACCGGACGCGCCGCCCGCCGCCGATGCAAGGCTCTGCGGGCTCTGTGGGACGTGTTGCGGTCCTACGGGGCCCCGCCCGGCGGCTACGACCGCGGGTATGACCTCGAGGCGGCAGCACCGGGCAGCGCGCTCGGCCGGGACGATCTCCATGCGCCGGCGCGCGACGACTACGCCAAACCGTAGAGCCGTGCAGCGTTCCGGTTCAGCACAGCCTGTCCAACGGCCTCGGCGTCCTGCCGCGCCAGATCACCGTCGGCGACCAGCTCCGTGATCGCATCCGCCAGCACACGCCGTCCGTCGGTCGCGCTCAGCCAGTAGAACTCCGGTAACAAGACGGCGTCGGACGCATACAGCAGCTTGGAGGTTGGCGCGACACCCAGGGCTTCTCGCGTGAACTCCCGCATCGCTCCCACGCTGAGATAGGGGATCGCATAGGAGAGATCCATGAACACCTGGTCATAGACCGCACACAGATACCCGGCCTGGCGCGTGTACGGGTAGCTCTCATGAAGCAGGACCGTCTTCATGCCACGAAATGCCGGATTCTCCAGCACCCAGCGCAAGTGCAGCGGATTGGCAAGCAGCATGTCGGCATCGGTGTCTCCGTAGCCCGTGTGAAACTGGACGGGCAGCTCCTGACGTGCTGCCTCCTCGAAAGCGATGATCAACAAGGTGTCAAGCAGAGGTTTGTGCTCGAGGCGCAGCCGCCGCCCCCGCTCCACCTCCGTCCGGGCTGCACGAAACGCGGCCAGAATGAGGTTGCTCGCATGAGGGCCGATGGCGAGCCCCGTGCGGTAGGCGGCGATCGATTTCAGGCCGACAAAGCCTCTCGAGCGCACATCGCGCAGCTCGTCGCGCAGCGCGTTCTCGACATCCTCGAACCGGTGGTGCTGTGCGATGAGATCTTGCATCAGCAACTCCAGCCGCAACAGCGACGCGGTACGAACGCCGGTGATCCGAGTGAAGTCCTTATTCGGGATGGCGACATCCTTGCTGGGTAGACCCTCGTCGATGACGAGCGTGTCCGTATTGGTTGGATCAAAAACGGCCGCAATCAACTGTTCACCGTCCCGGCTCTGCCGCGCGGCGAAGACGGCTTCAGGAGTCGGCTCGCAGTCAAAGAACGTCGCCAACCTCGCGACGAGTCGCCGCACGAAAGCAGTCGTTCGTACGTGGCCGGGGGACATACCTTCTCTGCCCTCAGTGAAGCAGCCCAGCCAGACGTTGATGTCCTGGATATTCTGATCACGCACCACGGCGTGGCAGTGATTATCAATCAGAGGGATGAACTCGAAGTCGAGGGTCGCCCGCACGACTTGCTCCTAGAACTTGTAGAAGTGGTTGCGGATCTCGAAGTCTTCGTCCTCCGCCGCGAAAGCGGCGTTGTCCGCGCGATGCACAGCCAGGTAGGCGCGCGCCAGGAACTCTCCGAGGGCGTCCGTCAGCAGCCTGTCCTGCTCGAGCTGTTGCAATGCGGACTCGGGATCGGTGGGAAGGCGGCGGATCCCGCGCTCCGCTCGCTCCGCCTCGCTCAGATTGGCCGGATCATGCTCGGAGGGCGGACCGGGTTCGATGGACCGGTCGATCCCGTCCAGCACCGCCGCGATGATGCCGCCGAGAGCAAGGTACGGGTTCGCCGAGTTGTCGACCGGCTTGAGCTCCAGGTTGAAGCTCCCTTCCTCGTTGCCCCAGAACGGGGACGAAACACGTATCGCAGCCTCGCGATTGTCAAACCCCCAGGCCGTGAAGGCGCTGCTCCAGGCATGTGGCTGCAAACGCCGGTAGGAGTTGTAGCTGGGACACGTCAGGGCGATGAGCGCCGGTAGGTACGTCAGAAGTCCGCCAATGGCGTGGCGGCCCAAATCGCTCAGGCCGCGCGGCGCGTTCGGGTCGTACAGGAGATTACGGCCGGTCTCGGTATCCCACAGCGAAAAGTGGACATGCGCGCCACTTCCGACCGTCCCGGGAAAGGGCTTCGGCGCGAAAGACGCCAGCAAGCCGTGGCGCAGGCCGACGCCGCGGACGGTGTCCCGGACCTTAATCTGGTTGTCCGCCGCCCGTAATGCCGGCGCATGGCGTATCGCAATCTCCTGCTGGCCGGGGCCATACTCGTTGATCGCCTGCTCGACGAGCAGCCCTTGCTGCTCCAGAGCGTCCACGATGTCGTGCATCACGTCGGCGCTCAAGTCAAGGCCGATCGCACTGTAGACCGGGGCACTGTCAAACGGGATAAACCGGCCGTCCACCTCGCGGGCCAGGAAGAACTCGTCCTCAAACGAGGCTTCCACCCGTATCCCATGGTCGCCCGCTCGCTCGATCATGCGCTTGAGGAAGCCGCGAGGATCGGCGCCCCAATCCTGATGGTCGAGTCCGACCTGATTGCAGAGGACGCTCGCGCTCGACGGAACCCAGGGCAATACGGAGAAGGTGGACGGGTCCGGCACGAGACGGATCTCGCCAACCGGCTCCATGCCCTCGACCGGGACGAGCTGCTCCAGAAAACTCATCGCCATTTGCGCGCGGGTCAAGCCGACCCCCTCCCGCAGCTTGTCGGCCAGGCGTCGGGCGTGCGCGGTCTTGCCGCGTGTCACACCGCTCAGATCGCAGTAGAGGAATCGGACCAACTGGACGCGCGCGTCGCGGGCCTCCGCCACAACCCTCTCGTCGTCGACGACGTCGGGTACGAGAGAACCTACCATCCCGCCTGCCCGCCGAGCTCTTCGTCGGGGCACCGCGCTGCGTCCACGTCCGAGAGCGTCCGGTCGATTATCTCCGGCCCCTGGTCCACCTGTTCTCGCATCATCGCCAGTACGTTGGAGTCGATGCCGCTACAGTACAAAATCAATCCAGGTTCCTTGCATCCGTAGACGAGCCGTGCTCGTGATAGATGACACAGAATTGGGTGACGCAGTCACGATCCAGGTGCTCGGGAAGGGACGGCGGCGCGAGGCGGAAGCCTTCATCCGAAGCGACTTCTCACGGCCATCGTAGTCGGCCCCGGATCAAGTGTCAACGAAAGGGGACCGAGCGATATGAACGACCCAGGGTCGCATATCATGGCCCATCGGCCGGATCGCCTGCCGCGGTCCGTCGAGGAAGTGTCACGACGCCGGGACGCGGAACCGGTGGACGAGGCGACTCGCTCTGTCAAAAAGTCAGAGCGCGTCCCGGGAACGCGGGCGGCCCGGGGCGTCGGATGGAACCGGTCGCCGATGTCTACCCCGCCCCAAATGGCGGAACGCGCGGCACCGGCGGAGGGCTGCGCGGAGAGGCTGGGATCCACCGCACGCCACGCGGAAACGAACGGCTCATGACCGTCCTCACTGCGCTGGGCGCCGATGATCTCATTGCCGGATTCCGGGATCGAAGCGTGTCTCCGGTCGAGGTGGCGAACGAGTACCTTCGCCGGATTGACCAGCACAACGGCATCCTCAACGCCTATCTCACCGTGACGGCCGATCTTGCTCTCGAGGCGGCGCGTGAATCCGAGGCCCGGCTGACGGCCGGCGCCGAGTTGCGGCCGCTCGAGGGGATACCGGTGGCGCTCAAGGACAACATCGCGCTCGCCGGCGTGCGCATGACCGCGGGAAGCCCGTTCCTGGCGAACAACGTGCCGGACACGGACGCCGCCGTTGTACGGCGTCTGAAGGAGGCCGGCGCCGTCGTTCTCGGCAAGCTGAATATGCACGAATGGGCGCTCGGCGCGACCGGGGTCAATCCCCATTTCGGGCCCGCCCGCAATCCCTGGGACACCGATCGTATGACAGGTGGATCGAGCAGTGGAGCGGGGGCCGCGCTCGGCACCGATCTCACGGTCCTCGCGCTGGGCAGTGATACCGGCGGGTCGGGCCGGATTCCCGCCGCGCTGTGTAACGTCTCCGGACTGCGTCCCACCACCGGCCGCATCAGCGGCGCCGGCGTCGTTCCCCTGGCGTGGTCCTTCGACATCGTGGCCCCGATGGCCCGACGCGCCTCCGATATCGCGCGGCTCCTCTCCGTTCTATCCGGCCACGACCCGAACGATCCGATGTCGGTAGATGTTGCGACGAAACAGTATGGAGAAGACGACCTGGACGTGGCCGATCTCCGCGTGGCCGTCCTGTCCGGTTTCTTCTCGGAGGACCTGGAGTCGGAAATCGGGGACCTGGTTGCCGGCGTCGGCACGACCCTGGCGTCACTGGGAGCGCACGTCGAGCCGCTCGAGATTCCAGGTATCAGAGAGACTCTTTCCGCGCTCACAACGATGCTGCAAGCCGAAGCCGCGGCGTTCCATGCCGAGAGGCTGGCCACAGACCCCACCCGCTTCGGGGCCAGTGTCGCCGAGCGCCTGCGTTCCGCCGGCGAACGGACCGCTCCGCAATACGGATCGGCGCGTCAAATCGGCCGCATCTGGAAACGCAGGATGCAGGAGATCATGCGCGTCTATGACCTCCTGCTGTGTCCAACGTGTGCCGTCACTGCCCCGCGCATCGGTGATCCGAACGATGTTGCCGTCACACGCGCCCTCACCCGGCTCACCTACCCGTGGAGCTTGACGGGGCTACCATCCATTTCGGTGCCGGCCGGATTGGCCGGAGGTCTACCGGTCGGTGCCCAGTTGGTCGGGAGGCCATGGGAGGAAGCGACGGTGCTGCGCGCCGCTCGGGCCTACCAGGACGCGACCGACCGGCACTTGCGGCGTCCCGACGTGGGCGATCAGGTCACCGGGTCCGAGTAAGACTGTCAGACCGGAAAGTCCCGCCGATCGCGCCTCGCCACTATCCCGCGACGTCCCGAATCGTGCCGAAGAATATTGCTGCCGACTCCTCCCACGTCGGAAACGTCTTCGCGCGGCGGCCGGCGTTGTCCCCCAGCCGGCGGCGCAACTCTTGATTAGTGATGAGAGCGTGGAGCGCCGCCGTGAGCCCATCGACATCTCCGGCCGGAACCAGCAGTCCCTGCTTGCCGTCCCGCACGAGATACGGAACGTTGCCGGACATCCAGGCAACGATGGGTAGACCGGCTGCCATCGCCTCGACGTACGCCATGCCGTACGTTTCGTTCTCCGCTGGCAGAGCAAAGACATCTGCCGACTTATAGAGTGCGTCCACCGCGTCGGGTGGGATGGACCCGTGAATAACGAGGGCATCTCGCAAGCCGGAACGGGTCAGCCGGCGGGTGATATCGGCGGTGTAGCGCGGGTCCGCGCCGATATCACCGACGAGATGGAGCGTGGCGCTGCCGGCCGGTAAGCGGGCAAAGGCCTCGACCAGATGGTGGATGCCCTTGTGTCTCAGCCAGTTCGCCACGCACAGGATCACAGGTTTCGACCGGCGGGCGGTCTTCGGCGGCGCGAGGGCCGGCCGGCCGGCGGGAACGATGCGGATGGCGCCCGCATCCATGCCCTGCGTCACCAGCCGGTCACGCGCCCAGGCGCTCGGGACGATCAGCCGAACGGCTCGCCGGTACGTCGCGCGGTCCAGGACGCCGCGAAGTCCGAATCGTAGCGGGTTTCCTCCGATTCCGCCCGGCAATTGATGCAGCAATCCGATCAGCGGAATCGGCGGCGCGCCGGCGAGCCACGGCGCGAGATACGCGGCCGCGATGCTGTCTACCACGACCGCATGCGCTCCTGATCGGGCGGCGCGGCGGAGGAGTCCTGGCGCGGCGGCGACTGCCGGAGCAGGGCCTCGATCCGGCAGGGACATGAACTCGACGCGGGCATCGAAGCGCGGAGCGAGCTGTTCCATGCGCTGCTGGTAAAGATACCCGCCCGTGAGACGCGTGGGGTCGCCCAGCGTCAGCAAGGCAACGTGCAATTCGGGAGGCGTCAGAGGTTGTCCTCGTAGCCGGCAAATGCTGCCGGCGACTCCCACACGCGAATGGACAGGGAACGAAGCCCCCATCCGGCGAGCCGCGGAGCCACATCACCGTAGATGAAGTGGGCCACCTTTTCGGCGGTACTGTTCCCCTCGCGAAAGGCGGGCAACTCGTCGAGATCGTGATAGTCGAGGCTCGAGAGCGTGTCGTTGACCGCGCTCTGCAGCACCGTGATGTCGAAGAGAGTGCCGTCGGAACGCAGGTCTTGCCCACGCACCGAGACGTCCACGCGATACGTGTGGCCGTGCAGATTCGACGCCGGCCCGAACTCCCCTTTCAGGCGGTGAGCTGCCTCGAACGTGCCGACGATTCCCACTTCAAACATTTCCCTCTCCGTACGTGAAGATGACCTGCCCCGTGTCGCCGGGACACCGATCGACCAGCCGGTAGGCTTCCGGCGCCGACCGCAAAGCAAAGCGATGGGTGATCAGCGGATCCAGAGTCAGTTGTGACAGAAGACCGACGCTGAGCCGAGTCCGCCGCCCGCGGTCCCACCCCGGCCCCAGAGCCGGGCTAAGCTTGCCGACCTGAGAGCTGACCAGGCGCAGGCGATCGCGATGGAAGCGGTCGCCCAGCGGCAATGACACGGGCTTGGTGCCGTACCAGGAGGCCACGACGACTGTCCCCTCCACTCCCACGGCATCCAGCGCCGCGCCGAGCGCCGCCGGATTGCCGCTCGCCTCGATCGCCAGATCGGTCCCCCGTCCGGCAGCGATATCGCGGATTAATTCAGCGGCTGACTCCGGCCCGACGGACGAGTCCGCCCCGACGCGCAATGACAGACAGCGCCGGGCGGCCGAAGGATCGATCGTGACGACAGACGACACTCCGGCGCGGCGCAAGAGCTGAGTCACGAGGAGACCAACGACACCCTGTCCGAAGACCGCGGCACTATCACCCAGATGAGGGTGCGCATCGAGCACCACGTTCAGGGCAGTCTCCACGTTGGCGAAGAAGACGCCGAGCGCGGGATCGAGGTCGGCGGGCAGGGGTACCGCGAGTTTTGCGGGAACCACGTACTCGCTCTGGTGGGGATGATGCACAAAGACCCGGTCCCCCACGCGAACGGCCGTCACCTCCCCGCCCACCTCGGCCACGCAGCCCACGCCGGCGTACCCGTACTTGACCGGAAACCCGAAGCTGCCCTCGAGGGTGGGAAGGTCCAGGGCGGTGTCTGCCGGCACCTCGCCGCGATACACGAGCATCTCGGTCCCCTGGCTGATGCCGGAATACAGGGATCGGACCCGAATGTCGGACGGCCCAACGTCCGGGAGGGATTCGCGCCGCACAGCGGCGCTCCGTGCCGCCTCGAACCAGACCGCTTCAGCGATACCGGCCATCGAAAATCACATCGCGGCCCAGAGGCGTAAAGGTGACGGACTCAAACGTGATGGCCTCGCCGAGCACGTCGATGCCCAGGTCGCCCACGGCATCGGTGCCGGTTCCCAGGATCATGGGAGCCACGCAGACGACCAGGCGATCCACGAGGCGTCGCCGGAGGAAGGCCGTGATCAAACGGGAACCGCCCTCCACGAGGACGCTGCTCAGTCCCCGCACCACGAGCCGCCGCAGAAGTGCGTCGAGATCCACGCCGCCTGTCGCGTCGGTCGCGACGACCTCGACCTGGGCAACCTGCTCCACCAGGCGGATCCGCTCCGCCGGAGCTCGCGAGGTCGTCGCGACGAGCGTCGGGGACGCGCCGTCGGACAGCACCGAGGCCTCCAGGGGCAAGCGGAGCGTGCTGTCCACAATCACGCGATGGGGAGATGTCCCCTCCACCAGGCGGACCGTCAGGCGCGGGTTGTCGGCGAGAACCGTGCCGACGCCGACCATGACCGCCTCATGCCCGGAGCGCAAGCAGTGGGCGAAACGGAGGGACTCCTCGCTGCTGATCCATCGCGAGTCCCCGGTCCGCGTGGCAACTCGTCCGTCCAGTGTCTGCGCGAAGTGCGCGGTGACAAAAGGCCGGCCGCCGCTCACCCCGGTTCGATGACGAACTCCTTCCTGCCACATCCTATCGGCAGCCGTGCCGATGCCGCGAACCCCCCGGGGCCCGCGACACGCGGGTGTCAGGCCGGGCGGGCGCCGCTCAGCATCCCCACCTCTTCGAAAATAGCCTGCGCGGCGTTTCGTCCCGGGATTCCGCTCACGGCGCCGCCCCGTATCGCCGACGAGCCCGCGCGGTAGATCCGGTCGTACTCGGTTTCAACACCCCATCGTCCGACCTCTTCGGGACTCTCCGCGTAGAACCAGGACAACTCGCCATGGAAGATGTTGCCGCAGTTCAGGGCCAGTTCCCGTTCCAGATCGGGCGGGGACTTGATCTCGATGCACGGCTCCCCGCGCTCATCCTTGGCGAGACAGTCCTCAATTGGCTCCGCCAGAACCCGGTTCAGCCCCTCCAGGTAGCGCCGCAAATAGATCTCCTTGGCGGACTCGTTGTCGCTCTTGAACAGATGGTACGGAGCATCGAGCCCGAAGAGCGTGAGGGTCTGATACCCTTGCCGCCGCAGATCGGGCCCGATGATGGAGTCATCGGTCAGCGAATGGCAGTACACCTCGCCCGGAACCGTCCGCGGAATCGAACCGGATACCGCCTGCCGATAGCTCTCCTGCATCTGGCTGTATGACTCATCCACATGGAACGTGCCGGCGAACGCATCGCGTGGATCGACGCCGGCCTTGAGCCGGGGGAGGCGGCGAAGCAACATGTTGACCTTGCACACGGATCCCTCATCGGCGGCGGAGGAGACATACGGGCGCCCGAGCAGGTGATCGAAGACCTGCGGGCCGGCGTTCACCAGCACGCGGGTGGCCGCGACTTCCTGCTGCCGGCCGTCACTCTCGAAGACAACGGTGTGCCGGGGCGAGCCGGTATGAATGCGGAGAGCCGGAGAGTGGGTCATCAACTCCGCGCCTCCGGCCCGTGCACTGTCGGCCAGCGCATTGACGAGCGCGCGCATCCCACCGACGGGGACCCGCCATTCCCCGGTTCCGTTGCCGATCACATGGACGATAAAGCAGCGATTCTGCAGCAGGCTCTCATCATGTGGATGGGTCAGGATGCCCACTTTCGCATCGGTGAAGATCAGCCCGCGAACCACGTCATTTCGAATGAGACGCTCCAGAGCATCGCCCAGCGGCCGGTCGACAAACGCGTCCCATGCTTCGCGTTCCAGCGGCGACCGCATTGCATGCTCCCAGTCGGAGCGGCTTCGGAGTGGTTCGAGAAGACTCGGCCAGACAGCGGCCGCGAAGGCGGCCTCCAGCTCCCTCAGATGCTGGAATCCGGACCAATCCTCCTCACCGGCACAGGCCAGGAATGACCGGCGTGAGCGCTCCGGATCGACATTCGAGAGGACGAGAGCATCAGGTGTGCCGGCCGCGGAGTACGGTGTGCAGGAGGCGATCGCCCGGCGGCGCGTCTCGAATGGCAGACCCAACTCCTCAATAATGCGGCGCGGGAAGAGACTCACCAGGTACGAGTACCGAGAAAGGAGCGCGTCCATCCCCGGAAACACGCGCTGCGACGAGGTGGCTCCGCCGAGTTCCTCCGAACGCTCCAGCAGCAGGACCGATTGACCGGCCCGCGCCAGGTACGCCGCGGCGACAAGTCCATTGTGACCGCCCCCCACGATGACGGCGTCGTACTGTGTTTGCAACGGCATCCCCTGCCCTTCTCTATCCGAACGAGTCCCATCGTAGTGTGACAGATCGCCGCCGCCGCGCGTTTCTATGGTGAGAACGTGCGCTTTACGGAGGTGACGGTGCGCTTGCTCGTGCGGCTGCTCGCCTTGCTCGCCGCTTCCCTGCCGGGGGGCCTGGTCACGCACTCCGAGGTCTCGGCTCAGTCCACCCCTTGCCAGGCGCCGCTCACTCTCGTCTTGCAGCCGGGCGCACACTACCCCGGCGCCCAGTCCTTCACGCCGCCTGCCGACCGACCCCCCGGCCCGCTGACCCTATCGCTCCCGCTGTATCCCGGCGCTCAGCTCACGACGCAGACGGAGCCGGTCCCGACACTTGGCGTGCCGGCGGTGCTGTACTTGAAGTCCGCCAGCGCGACCTTCGACGCTCCCGCCGGAGCCGACAACGTCACCGCGTGGTATACGGCGGCCTTCGCCGCCTGCGGCTACACACTCGACGGTGAAGGAAGCGCGGGAGGTCCCCAGGGATCATCGACCGGGATCACCGAGGCGGAGTCGATCGGTACGACGCAGGTGTCGGTCGATCTCAGCTTTGCCGACGACGGCCACGGCGGCACGCTCGTCCTGTATGTCGCCCTGGCCATTACCCCGCCGGTCTACCCTGCACCCGGCTCTCCACTGCGGGTACCCGGCACGGTCGTGTCGGTGTCCATCACGCAATACGCCGGTCTCAACGGTCCCCATCCGACGAGGGCGGTCCGTGCCGTCACCGTCAAGAACGGGACCCAGGTCACTGCGCTCGCCCACACCATCAATTACCTCCCGAAGCCGATTGACGCGTGGGAATCTTGTCCACTGGATGACGGCTCACACGACAGCCTGGTCTTCACCGACTCGGACGGATCCCAGCACCCTGTCTACATCGGTCTGCGCGGGTGTCAGTCGGTCGTCGTCCCTCCGCCGGCGCCACCCGGCACCGCGGGGAGTGACCCGACGCTGCTGCCGCAGATCGATTCCCTGCTGCAAGGCCCGGGGAGCTATGTCCCGGCGTACCCCTTCGACGCGAAGACGCTGCATGTCACGGGAGCACGCCGGCTCGGCCCGACACCCGGGCGATTTCTCAGCACGGGCCAGAATGGCACGCACCTGCTGTATGTCTCGCAGGGACGGCTGTACACGGCTCCCGCCGCCGGAGGTACTCCGCGGCTTCTCGCATCGGGCGTCTCGAACGCCACATTCGATGTGGACGATCTGGCCGCCGTGGCGCGGATGCAGGGAGCGCCTGCCAACCGCCTCACCGTCATCAACACGTCGTCGCTGAGACGGTCGCACCTTGACCTGCCGGCGGGGGCATCGTTGGTGGGGCCCGAAGCCGGGATCGGCCGGACGACGTTGTCGACCAGCCTGGAGAACGGCCAGCACATGTACCTGTGGTACACAGCAGCCGGACGGCTGGAAGCAGTGGATCCACAGCATCCGCGGACGGATGCATACCGAAGTCCCCGATTCCTGCCACCGCCGGATCCCGGGCGATTGCTCGCCGTCTCCCCGCTCTCCCTGGACCTTGCCCTCTTCCAGCCGAGCCGCGGACTTGTGATCCGGAACATAGGTGGCACGGAGGGCCGAATCGGGCCCGTCGTCCTGCACCTTGCGCTGCGCCGGGTCACCTTTCTGTCGTGGGTTCCCGACGGGCGGAGCTTGTTGTACCGGCAGGGTGATGCGCTGTTCCTCTTGAACGTCCCGCATGGTCACCGGAGACTGCTCCTCCATCTCGGCTCACGGGTGATCCACGCGTCGGCGTTCGACCCGTACAATCACGTTCTGGCGCTCGCCACGTCGGCCCCTGGGCCACCGGCAACTTCAAGCCGCGTGGTTCTCGTCAATCTGGACGGCTCGGGCAGCCGCAACCTCGCACTACCGTTCGCCGGGATCACGTCATTGGACTGGGACCCGTGGCAGGGGAAAACGCTGGGGGTGACACGTGACACTCCCGGTGGACGCCAGGCATGGGCCATCTCCCTTCCCACCCCGGCGCCGGATCCAGCCGCCTGGTTATTCGGCGGCTAGCTGGTCGTATACCGGCTCGCTGGATTGAGTCACCCCCGTGGGGCGCCCTCGCCTTCTCCCGCGTCCCGCGCATCGGGCCCGGGTGGAGAACCGGCGGCGGATGCCACGTAGGTCAACACATGGCGGTGGGGATTCACGACGTAGAGATGGACCTTGGACCGTCCATCCGGGGTCAGCCCTACCTCATAGACGTCCACCGGCTGAGCGGCGAGATCAGGATCGAGCTGGTCGACCGAGACGGTAGCCAGGCCTTCCGCAAGCGTATAGTCACCGGCATGTGTCTCCATGAATGTACGAAGCGTGACGCCCGGAGGATACCCGGCTCCACTCCCAGAATCGCGTTCACCTGCAGCCCGCATCCCTTCCCTCCTTCCCGAGGGGTACAAGCCCGATCTTGCTGCTTAACTCACTCCACAATAGGCAATACCACTCGAGACCTCTGTCGGGAAGGCAGCAACGGGCACGTCTTGACTGTGGTCATGCCGCACCGATGGTTTGAGGACCACCCATGCAGAAGCCGAGCCGAGTGGTGACACCGATACCGGCCGCGCAGGAACCGCGGCCCGCCACCAACTCCGCCGGCTCACTCTGCACACGCCGGGGCTGGTGGATTATCGACATCGCCGGGTCGTAGTGGCCGGCCCGAGTGCCGGCCAGCCTGACGCCGGCGTAGACCACACCGTGCTGGTCGCCACTCGAGGCGACCACCACGGGATAATGCACGAGCCCTGTCGCATATGGAGCCGGCGGTTGGTAAATGCCGCCGCGCGGAGTATCGTGTGCTCATGCCTGACCCCACGATCGGCGTGCTCTGGCACTGCGCGTCCCTGGCAAGCTGCGACTATGCCACGCTCCAAACGCACGGGACCCTGCTCCACTTGACAGGCGTGGCGGTATTGCCGCGCGAGGGAGTTCCGTGCCGTATTGGCTACCAGGTCGCCGTGACCCGTGAATGGAGCCCACTGTCGGTGTCCGCGGTGGTGACGACGCCCGGGCAAACGCGTGAGATCCACCTGGCCTCTCATGGGCAGGGGCGCTGGTTGCTCAACGATCAGCACGCGCCGACGCTCGACGGTTGTACCGACATCGACCTCGGCTGGACTCCGGCCACCAATACCATTCCCATCCGGCGGCTCGACCTCTCCGTGGGTGAGAGGGCCACGATTTCGACCGCCTGGATCAGGTTCCCCGAGCTCGACGTCGTGCCGAATGCCCAGACCTATGAGCGCCTCGACATCGATCGGTGGAGGTATCTCTCCGGCCCGTACGACTTCGAGTTGGTGACGGATGTCCCGTCGGGGCTGGTCCTTGCCTATGGCCAGGACCTGTGGCGAGCGGTCGCACTGACAACCAACGAATCGAGGGGCGGCAACCAGGCATGGTGAGGGCGGTGGGACTCGAATTGGGGACACTCGGCTTAAAAGTCTGAATTCGGGCGGGATTCGGGCATGGTCCGCCCGGGTTCACCCGGCAGGTCGTATCCGTTCTACCCGCCCTGTCGCCGGAGGCATGCGCTCGGGGCGCGAGGCACCGTTCGCCGTCATTTGCCGATCACGCTCGTCACCTCGGGTCTACCATCAATTCTGCCGTCAGGCCTAGATGACCCGATCCTGAAACACCAAAACGCGATCCACCGCTCGAGCGCTGCCCGGGGGGGAAGTGGGGCCGCCGGCAGTCGATACCGGCGGCCCCCTCCGATCCTCGTCAGGTGACCGTGATACTGGCAGTGGTACTACCGCTGCCGGTCGTGTCGGTCGCGGTGAACGTCACCGTGTAGGTCCCGGTGGGCGCCGCGTGCGGCACCTTGTAGGTGGCGGACCGGGCGACGGTCTGGCCGGCCTCGATCGTCGCGGTGCCCATGGTGGCGGAGATCGTCGTCCCGCCGGGCAGTGTGATGTGGTAGCTCAGGGTGACACTCTCGCTCACCGTGCCGGCATTGGTCACCGCGCCGCTGATGGTCAAGCCCTGACCACGTGCCACCGAACTGGGCGTCAGCGTCAACTTGGCGGTGAGGTCGGCGGTCACAGTCTGGTCGACGGCGGTCGAGGTGCTCCCGAAAAAGCTGCTATCGCCGCTGTAGGCGGCGGTAATGCTGTGATGACCCGAGGCGCTGTAGGTGACGGTGCAGGTGGCCTGACCGGTGCCCGCATCCGGCGTGACCGCTCCGCAGCCGGTGATGGCGTTCCCCCCATCCTGGAAGGCCACGGTCCCGCCGGGGGTTCCCGCGCCCGGCTTGCTCACCCCGATGGTCGCCGTGTAGGTGACCGGCCGGGTCGCGACCGAGGGATTCTGGCTGGAGCTGAGGCTGGTGGTGGTCGATGCCTTGTTGACCGTCTGGGTGAGGGTCTGCGAGGCACTCCCGGCATAGGAGCTGTCCCCACTGTAGGCAGCGGTGATGCTGTGGGTGCCGGTGCCGGTGTAGGTTGCCTGGCAGGTCGCCTTGCCCGTGCTGGTATCGACGGTCACACTACTGCACCCGCTGATGTCGCTGCCCCCGTCCTGGAAGTCGACAGTCCCGCCATCCGGCGTCGGACCGACGGTGGCGGTGTAGGTGACCTGCTCGCCCACGACTGATGGGTTATCCGAGGAGGTCAGCCCGGTTGCCGTGATGTAGGTGAGGTGGACCAGGGGTTGCCCGGTCGTGTCGGTCGTTTGCGACACATTGGTGCTGCTCCCGGTATAGCTTGAGCCGCCGCCACCACCACCCGCACTGCAGCCGTTCCCACCGCCGCCACCACCGCCGCCGTAGTAGCCACCGCCGCCACCACCACCGGCCACATAGAAGTTGCCGCCGGCCCCACCGGCGCCGAATGTTCCATCACTGCCTGCTGTGCCGTTGCTATGTCCGGTTGGAGCGGTCCCACCCGCACCGCCGGTTCCACCGCCACTGGCCGTCCCGGCGCCGCCACCACCGCCCGGGTTGAATCCCGGATAGCAAGAACCTGTCCCGCCTGCCTGGCCCCCCTGGCCAGCGTCGCCGCCGACTGATCCGCCACAGCCCACACAGCCCTGACCACCGCCGCCGCCACCTGCGGCAACGATCAGCCGGGATTGCAGCGTGTTGCAGGTCGTGTCACTGACCGAGCAGGTCCGGATGTCCGATGCACCCCCGCCTCCTCCGCCGGGGTAATTACCCGCTCCGGTTGCACCGCCATTGGCACCACCGGCACCACCGGCTCCGCCGTCCAGACCGTTCCCTCCCACCTCGACATAGAGCGTCTGACCCGGGGTGACGGATAGATCAGCCTGTATGGCGGCGCCATGCCCACCGGGAGTAGATCCGTTGCCCAAGTCTGTTCCGCTGCCTCCCGCGCCACCGACCAGAGTGGCGTGGAGGGCGGTCACCCCCGCCGGCACCATGACAGCATACTCGCCCGGCGTTGTATAGGACGAGGTGATGGTGAGCGGTGTGGCGTGCACCATCGGTGCCCGTGCAGCCACCGCCAGTAAGCTCCCGAGTAAGACCGCAACCAGCGGCAGGAATAGACGTCTCATGCTGCACCTCCGCACTCAACCGCGCCGCACCGATGCCGCGAAGTGGCGCGGCCTCTCTTGCGCTCCGTGACCCATACCATTCGCATCATTGCCTCACCCTTTCTGTTGTTGATCCACTTACGCCGGTCCCCTTCGGGACCGCACCGCCGGTCCCGCACGTGTTCCCGTATTCCCTCCTTCTCGCCCCCTCCACGGAAGCTCCCGCGCTTCCCGCAGCTGAGGATCTCAACCAGGGATGTCCGAGGTCGCTTGGATGTCGCGATGTCTGAGATACGCATTGTCTCCTTACTCCTGTGTGTCCCGATTCCGATACGCCGCCGCATTCTGCTGCGCCACGCGCGCGACCAGCACTTCGTGCTCCAGGCTCAGCTCGGGCATCACCCCCAGCTGCTGCAGCAGTCCCAAGACATCCAGCTGGAGCCGCTGCTCTGTGATCTTTCCGTTCGCACACGCGCAGAACAGCGTCCCCGCCACCGCCATGCGCTTGCCTGTGGCCGGCAGCCCCCAGAGCGGTCCCCGCTGGGTCCCGGTGGCAACTAAGTTCGTCACCACCATGTGCCCGTCGGCGAACTGTTCCTCGATGATCCAGCGCGCATCCGGCACCGCTTCGCGATAGACGCGCAGCAACTCCTGCACGTCGGGGGCGCCGTGGACGCCGGGCACGCCGCCGTGGATGTCGGGGGCGAGCAGCTCGGCGAGGACGGCGAGGTTTCCCCCGTTCACGGCTTCCTCCACCACCCGCCGGACCAGCCCCTTGCAGGCGGCGGCGTCCGTGTCCGGGGTCAGTGGCTGCCTCTCGGGCAGCATGGTTTCCATGTGGTTCCGTCTCCTCTCATGTCTCGTCCCCGCCACTCTAGGAGGCTACGTGGACGGTGTCCATGCAATAGACCTGCAAAATGACCTGCAAAATACGCCGCCCGATCTGCGCCGTGAACTGCGCAAAGCGCGGGTCGCCGTCTCGGGAGTGCGCCGTATTCCGAGATATCGTCCGAAGCGAGTGGTTTGCCGGTGAGTCACGAAGCGGCGAAGACAGACGCAAGCGGGCGTGTGCTCCTGCCGGCCGCGTTTCGGCGTGCCCTCCGGGTGCAACCGGGTGACGATGTCATCCTGGTCCTCAGCGCGGACGGTGCTTTGAGCGTGCTCCCGGGGCGCGCCGCGATCCGCCAGGCGCAAGCGCTGGTGCGGCGCTACGTTCCGCGGGACGTGAGTTTGGTGGACGAGCTTGCCCGGGAGCGGCGAGCGGAAGCACCGGCCGGCAACGCAGAGACCGCACTGGCGCTAGCCGGAGAGCTCGACCTTCCCATCTACACTCCCGATTCTGCCTGGCACGAGCTCGGTCCGCTCGCCGGGGTCGCGGTTCGCCGGATACGGTAGCGCGCGCCCTGCCCTCTTGCCGGAGCCGGCCTCCTCGGGAGGCGGGAGGCACGAGCGGCGCGCGGTGCCCTTCAGCCGCCCGCAGAGACGGTGCATGCACACGATCCGACATCGAGCAGGATCCTCACTCCGCGAGCAAGATCCCCCGCTCACCGAGAGCAAGGAACGCGGTATAATACAAGGGAATCAGAGACTACCAAGGATAAGACTCCCATGCCTGTCAAAGAACTGATCGCCACGGTCACCACGAAGGGGCAGATCACCTTGCCGGCGGAAGTGCAACGCCGTCTCGGCCTGAAACCTCATGACAAAGTCGCCTTCGCCATCGACACTGAGCGGGATGAGGTGACACTGCACCCGGTTGCCTTCCCGCTCCAAGCCGTGTTTGGCTCGGTGGCCCCGGCCACGAGGACCGAGGACTTTCAGGCCATCAGCCGCGAAGTCCGAGCAGAGAAAATCGAGGACGAGGTGCGGACGCTCAAGGGCCAATGAGGCTCCTCGACGCGAACATCTTCCTCCGTGCGCTCGTCGTTCCCGAAAGCGAAGCCGACCACGTCCGCGCCCAGGCTGCCGCCGCCCTCTTTGAACGCCTGGGGAAGGGGGAAGAGGAGGCAACGACAATCGAAGCAATCATTACCGAGGTATGCTACGTGCTGCGCTCCCGGGCCCATTACGCTCTTAGCCCGGCGGAGGTTGCAGCGCGGCTGCGGCCGCTGCTCATGCTGCGCGGCCTGAAACTTCCGCACAAACGGACCTACCTCCAGGCGCTTGATCTCTGGGTCGCCTTTCCGACGCTTGATTTCGAGGACGTCCTCTTACTGGCCCACGCCGAGAGGCTTGGACTTGACGCGATCACCAGCTACGATACGGATTTTGATCATCTCCCCGGGATCGCTCGAACGCAGCCGGAAAGCGTCGAGCTGCCATAGAAACAGAGCAAGCAGCGTGGGGCTAGGTGCAGCCTCAGACTTCAAGTTCTCAGTTGCCTACCGTCAACTGTGCCATCGCCGGGATCTCAAGGCATGCCAAATGAGCTGCCCGACCTGCAAAATAAACGGACCAACGTGGTGGTCGATCCTTGACGCGGTGACGGGTAGAATACGTTACCAGGGGGGTGAGAAGGAACCGGACCCCGTATGGTGTCTGACCAATCCGTCTCGCTCGGCGCACTGCTCCGGCAGTATCGCGCCGCGGCCGGGCTGACGCAGGAAGAGCTGGCAGCACGGTCCGGCCTCGGCGTCCGGACCATCGCCTATCTCGAAGCCGGCCGCCGCGGCACTCCGCGCAGCGAATCCCTCCAGCTGCTGGCCGACGCCCTGAGCCTCACTCCAGATGAGCGGGCCCACTTTCTCGCCACCGGCCGCCGGGATGATGCCATCCAGCCGATGTCTCCCTCGACGGAGAGAGTCGGGCCAACACCGCCGCAACCGCCCTTGCATCCCCTCGTCGGCCGCGCCGCCATACTGACGGCGCTCGACACCTTCCTCAGGGGCGACGGCCCTCCAGCTTTCCTGCTGGCCGGTGAGCCCGGCATCGGCAAGACGCGGCTGCTGCGTGAGACGGGCCGGCGAGCGGTGCGTGCCGGCTGGACCGTGCTGACGGGGGGCTGCCATCGCGCCGGCGGGGAGGCGCCCTACTCCCCCCTGCTGGAGGCGCTGCAGCAGCATCTCGCCGGCTTCGACCCCCACACTGCGCGCCGGGTCCTGGCCGGCTGCGCCTGGCTGGTGCGTCTCCTGCCCGAGCTGGCCCCGGTCCTCGAGCCGCTGCCGATCGCTGCTATTCTCCCCGAGCACGAACGGCGGCTCATGCTGGACGCGATTGCGCGGCTGCTGGCCACCGTGGCCGGTCCCGCCGGGACCCTCCTGGTGCTCGACGACCTGCAGTGGGCCGGACAGGACACCCTCGATCTGCTGGCCCTGCTCGTCCGGCGGGCCGGGCTGCCCTTGCGGATCGTGGGCGCCTATCGGGAGACCGAGGTGGCGTCGGGAAGCCCGTTGTCGCAGCTCGTGGCCGATCTGGCCCGGGCGGGGCTCGTCACCCACCAGCCGCTGGGACCGTTGGACGACGCGGAGGCGGCGTCGCTACTGACGTATCTGCTGGGCACGGTACCACCTGACGATCCAGAGACGGTGCAGCACGTGCTGGAGCGAGCCGAAGGAACTCCCTTCTTCCTGGTCAGCTACGCGCAGTCCCTCAAGGCCGGAGGCACCGAGACCGTGCCCTGGGATCTGGCGGCCTCCATCCGGCAGCGGGTGGCGCAGGCCCCGGATGCCGCGGAGGTCCTGGGCATCGGGGCCGTGGTGGGACGGCGTGTGCCACGAGCGCTGCTGCTGGCGGTGTCGCGGCAGCCGGAGGAGCGCGTGCTCGCCGGGCTGGACGCGGCCGTGCGGGCGCGGCTCCTCCTGGAGGACGGCCCCGACGGCTACCTCTTTGCGCACGACGTCATCCGGGAGGTGGTGGAGGAGGATCTGGGTGCCGCGCAGCGAAGCGTCCTGCACGGCCGGGTGGCCGAGGTGCTGGAGCGCGACCCGGAGCGGGCGGGCCCCGAATCCCTCGCCTACCACTACACCCACAGCGATATCTCCGAGCGTGCCCTGCCCTACCTGGAACGCGCGGCTGACGAGGCGATGAAGCGGTACGCCTACGGACAGGCGGAAGCCTCCTACCGGGAGCTGGTCGAACGTCTGGAAGGGATGAGGCGGACCGGGGAGGCGGCCCGCGTTCGTGAGAAGCTGGGGGAGCTGCTGCGGCGGATCGGTCGCTTCGCGGAGGCACGCGATGAGGTCACGGCGGCCATTGCCCGCTACGAGGTAACCGGAGACGTGGCGGGGACCGGCCGAGCCACCGCACTGTTAGGCCTGGTCCTGGACAAGCTGGGTGCATCGGAGGAGGCACGGCGCCGGCTGGACGAGATGGCGCAGCAGCTGGAGCGGATAGACGGCCAGGGCGGCGTGCCCTCGCCGGCGACTGCTCACGTCTGGCAGCAGCTCGCCACCGTCCACGGGGGCCAGGGGCGATATGAGGACATGCTGCGGGCGGCAAACCGCGCGGCCGCGATTGCACGTGCCGTGGATGACGACGGGCTGCGTGGACTCGCCGAGGAGCGGCGCGGCTTCGCCCTCAACTGTCTCGGGCGCCTCGACGAGGGGCGGGACGCGCTGACGGAGGCAGTCCCCCTGCTGGAGAAGACCGGTGCGGCGCCCGAGATGGTCGGAGCCGTGGCGAACCTGTCTGAAAACCGCCGGCTGGCCGGTGAGCTGGTCGAGGCTCTGCGGCTCGGCGAGCAGGCGCTCCTCCTCGCGACACGCGCCTTCATGGACCGCGCTGCGATGAACCAGCATCTCAACCAGGCGGAGCTGCTCATGGCGATCGGGGAATGGACGGCGGCCCGGTGGCACATCACGCGAGCCGAGGAGATCGGCACAACGGGCGAGACGCCGGCCTACGTGGCCACGTTTGTCCCCTACATCCAGGGCCAACTCGCTTTGAGGGAAGGACGCTGGGACGACGCTGCCCCGCAACTCCACCTCGCGCTTCAGCGAGCAGCCAGGAACAATCGCCTCATTGGCGAGATAGCCGGGTCGCTCCTGGCCGAGCTCGCGTTGCTGCAAGGCGCGCCCGAGGAGGCGCAGAAGCGTCTCACCGATCTGCTCGATCAGCCGGGCCCAAACCGCCTGCTCATCCTTCCCCAGCTCGCCTGGAGCTACGTGGATCTGGGAGAGCCACAACGCGGGCTGGCGCTGGCACGGGAGGCGGGGCGGGAGGCTACCGAGCGGCATATGCTCCTCTACCTCCCGGAAGTACGGCGCATCGAGGGGATTGCCCTGACCCGGCTGGGCCGGCGAGAGGACGCAGGGGGGGTCCTGAAAGAGGGGCTGGAGCGGGCCCGGGCCATGCCTCTTCCGTACACCGAGGCCCGCATCCTGGCCCAGCTTGGGCTGCTCGACCGGGATGCGGGCGCGGCCGACGAAGCCCGGGAGCGACTGGAGGACGCGCTCGCCATCTTTCGGCGACTGGGCGCGGCGAAGGATGCGGAGCAGACACTGGGCGCGCTCGCGGCCCTCTCTCACACCACGCCGGCGGCCCCATCTCAAAACTCACTTGCCCCGGTATCTCAAAATTCGCCCGCTGCTCTATCTCAAAATGCGCCGGCGGGTCCAGCTCAAACAGAGCAGAGCGGCCAGACGCGGCTCACGGATGACCAGTGGGCCCGGATCGCGGCGCTGCTGCCGCCCCGACGCCGGCGGCGTGGACGCCCGCGGGCCGACGACCGGCAGACCGTCGAGGCCATCCTCTACGTGCAGCGCACCGGCTGCGCCTGGGCCGACCTGCCGGGGGAACTGGGAAACGATGCGACGGCGCATCGGCGCTGGCAGGAGTGGCAGGCGGCCGGCCTGTGGGGGAAGATCGCGGCGCTGGCAGAGATGTCGGAGCCGGACACCAGGACGACGAGGGGTACTGAGAGCGGCGCCATATTGCCGGCCGAGGATGGCCAGGCGCGCAGCGGTGATAGTCGGGACAATTTATGAGATCGGGGCAGTTCCGCAGGGATTCGGCCCACTTTGGTAGAGGCCATGAAGCTGAAGGGGCGAAAGCGCCGTGAAGGAAAGGTGGATGCCCCGACTCCACCCACCCCCGCGGACCGGGATCGCCCGGTCCTGAAACACGAGAGCGCGATCCACCGTTCGAGTGCCGTCCCAGGGACAGAATGGCCGGCCATCTCCCTGACGACCCGATCCAGGCTCTCAGGTCTTTCCCTGCGAACTGACCGGCGCCGGCGACGATGGAGCATCAGATGGGTGCCGGTTACAGCAGGTCAGGAGTGAGAACGGTGAAGCCGTACTGCGCAAAGTGGCGGTCGAAGGTGAAGGCACGCGTGATGTGCAGCCGCTCCATGACCGCAAAACTGATGGCGTCGGTCATCGAGAAGGCTTTGTCGTCGTATTGGTAGATGATGTGTCTTGCGCGTACCTCATCCGCCGCTCGGGCGCGAACCACTGTGGTCGCGCTCCTTTCCATGTCCCGAAGGAACGCTTGACCATGCTGGATACCAAGTCGGGAGAGGACGAGCGCGTGCGCTTCAATGAGGATGACATTGGTCGTGAACTGCAGAGTTTGCTCGCGGGCGAGCGCTCGGAGGACCCGGACCGCCTCGTCATGGTGCTGATCGTCCCGGTCCAGCACGGCCAGGTACGCCGATGAGTCGAGCAAGACCCGGCGATTGCCACGGCCTAGCGGTCGCGGCAATGCTCACGCTTCGCCCGCAGCAAGGCCTCGTGCTTGTCCTCGGACCCCACTCCGCGAGCCCCTGAACTGCCGATACCGATCAGACGGAATAGAGGATCATCCTCGGTGACGACACCACTGCGACGCTTCCTCGATCTCTTTGGCGGCTCCAATACAGCGACATCTTCGTCGGCCATCTGGAGCACAAATGAGGTCCCTCGGCTTCTCACCTGGTCCACCAAATCGCGAAGATCCGGCTCATCGGAAATGTCGATATGGATGCGCTCTTGTGCCATTACGTGTGTCTCTCTACAGCTCCATTATCGCAGGCCGCCGCGGAGAACGGGCACCCAAAGTGGGAAATCTGGTGAGGGCGGTGGGACTCGAACCCACGACACACGGATTAAAAGTCCGATGCTCTACCGGCTGAGCTACACCCCCGTGCGCCTGAGTATATTCTCCTCCGCACGCACCCTTCCGGCTTTGCCATAATTGTCCAGAAATTGCGTGCTGGGGAGATGTCTGTGCAGAACTTGCCCGCTCCGGAGGTCAGACTGGCCGAGGTGGACGCCACGAAGGACGATGAAGAGGTCGTCGACGACGCCGTCATAGCCGAAGGGAGTCCGGGGTCGGTCTGGGTGAGCCGGATCACAGGCATGGTAGGCGCCCTGTTCTTACTCCTGGCTCTGGCAGCATGGTTTCTGCGGCACGGACACCTGCGGCTCGTCCTCGCGCTGCTGATCGTGGCGCTCTTCGCGTCGATCATCCACTCCTATACGTTCGAGAACGGCGGCTGACACTGAGCTGGGGGCCCTTGGGCCCGCTTCGTGTCTTCAGCATCGGTGCCGCCAAGACGGCGAGGCTGTGCGGGCCGCTGTGACCTTCCGGCCCGCCCGCGTGGTTACGACTCCAGGCGGAGTACGGCCATGAAGGCCTCCGGCGGAATGTCCACCCCGCCGACGCTCTTCATGCGCGCCTTTCCCGCCTTCTGCTTCTCCAGCAGCTTGCGTTTGCGGGTCACGTCGCCGCCGTAGCACTTGGCGAGCACGTTTTTTCGCATGGCGCGGATCGTTTCGCGCGCGATGACCTTGTTCCCGATGGCCGCCTGGATCGCCACCTCGAAGAGCTGACGGGGGATCACCTCCCGGAGCCGGTCCACCAGCTCGCGGCCCAGGCTCTGTGCCTTGTCACGGTGCGCAATCACCGAGAGCGCATCCACGGGGGTGCCGGCGACCAGGAGATCGACCTTCACCACGTCCGCCGGCCGGTAGCCGTTGAAGGTGTAGTCGAGCGATCCGTAGCCCTGCGTCCGTGACTTGAGCTCGTCGTAGAAATCCACGATCAATTCCGAAAGCGGCATATCGTACTTCAACATCACCCGCTGGTCGGACACGTAATCCATCTCGGCCAGGCTTCCGCGGCGTCCCTGCACCAGCTCCATGATGGCGCCCACGTAGTTCGGCGGGACGAAGAGCGTCGCCGACACCCATGGTTCCTGAATCTCGGCGATCTCGACCGCGGGGGGCAGCTGGGATGGGCTGTCCACCACCAGCTCCTCGCCGTTTGTCTTCGTCACGTGATACTCGACGCTCGGGGCGGTCGTCAGGAGATCGATCTTGTACTCGCGCTCGAGGCGCTCCCGAATGATCTCCATGTGCAGCAGTCCCAGGAACCCGCTACGGAACCCGAAACCCAGCGCGGCCGAGCTTTCGGGTTCATACACCAGGCTGGCGTCGTTCAGCTTGAGGCGGTCCAGCGCCTCACGCAACACCGGGTAATCTTCGCTGTTGAGAGGATACAGCCCGGCAAAGACCATGGGGTTTGCCGGCCGATAGCCGGGAAGAGGCTGAGCCGCCGGACGGTCTGCCAGGGTGACGGTGTCGCCGACGCGAGACTCGCGCACCGACTTCAGCCCGGTCGCGATATACCCGACTTCGCCCGTCTGTAGCGCGGCGACCGGCTGCATGCCCGGCCGGAAGACGCCCACCTCGAGCGCCTCGATCCGCTTGCCGTTCGACATCAGGAGAAGCGGCTCACCGCTGCGGACCGCGCCGTCGACGACCCGGACGTAGGCGATCACCCCCTTGTACGCGTCGTAATGGGAGTCAAAGATGAGGGCACGCAGCGGCGCATCGGCGTCACCACCCGGCGGTGGGATCCGCTGGACCGCCGCCTCCAGAATCTCTTCGACGCCGATGCCCTCCTTCGCGCTCGCGGGAATGGCATCCGCGCTGTCCAGACCAATCACGTCCTCGATCTCGCGCCGCACCTCGTCGGGATCGGCGGCCGGCAGGTCGATCTTATTGATAACGGGGATCAGCGTCAGGTCGTGCTCCAGCGCGAGGTAGACATTGGCGAGGGTCTGCGCCTCGACGCCCTGCGCCGCGTCGATGACCAGCAGCGCTCCTTCGCAGGCGGCCAGCGAGCGCGACACTTCGTACGTGAAGTCGACGTGTCCCGGCGTGTCGATGAGGTTGAGCTCGTACTCTTCGCCGTCGCCGGCTCGATACTGCATGCGCACCGCCTGCAGCTTGATGGTGATACCCCGCTCCCGTTCCAGGTCCATCTGATCCAGAAGCTGTGCCGTCATGTCCCGCTGCTCGACGGTATGGGTGTATTCCAGCAGGCGATCCGCCAGCGTGGACTTGCCGTGATCGATGTGCGCGATGATGCAAAAATTTCGGATGTGCTGGCGATCCATACCTGTCCCAGAGCAAAAGGAACGGGCGCACCTCTCGTGCGCCCGAACAGTGCGTCCCTGCCGTGTACCAGATTATCGCGCATCGCAGCGCCTGCACCGAACGGCAGAGATGGCATGCTTCGTGCCGATGGCTTCCCGGGCACGGCCGTATCTCGCCGCTCCGCCCCTCGCGGCGTTCGGCAAGGGCGGGCTGTGGCACAATCGTAAGGAAGACGGGTTAAATCCGCGGAAATCCCTCGGAGAAAGGACGCGGTTCTATGGGAGAGAACCAGAACTGGTACCGGCAGCTCCTGGCGCTTCTGCTGCTCTCCACGGCGAAGGCGGCCGTGGAATATCTCACCAATCCGGGTAGCCGCACCGAAGCAGCCGGGCAGTTGCGTGAGGCCATGCAGAACATCGATTACGACAGCGCCGCCAAAGCGCTGATCAGGGCCATTGACGACGCGGCTCTGGTGAGCAAAGAAAAGGTCGACACCGCGATCGACACCCTGCGCGACAGCGCGGTGGACGCGGTCGACGAGGCGAAGCATCGTGCCGAAAAGCAGGCAGGTAAGTCCGGGGGCGGCGGCCGACTGAGGTTCATCATCGGGCTCGCCATCGGGGCCGCCATCGCCTACTTCACGTTGAATCAGCAGCGCCGTGACGAGCTGCTGGACCGGCTGACCGGCGCCAGCGGACCGATCCAGTCCATACGTCCGGCCGTCAATCAGGCCACGCAGGCTGTGAACCAGACGGTTGACGAAGCCCAGACGCAGGCCAACGAAGCCACGGACACGGCCCAGTCGAGCGTGACCCAGCAGGCGGAGCAAGTGGCCCAGGACGCGGCCCAGAAGACGCAGGAAAATCAGAGCTAAGAGGTCCGGTACGGCGGAGCGGCCATGCGGCCGCTCCGTCTTTTTTATTGCCGAGCGCGCTCGCGAATACCCCTCTCGATCTCGCGCCGGGCCTCGCGCTCGGCAATCGCGTGCCGCTTGTCAAACTGCTTCTTCCCCCGTGCCAGACCCAGCTCCACCTTCGCGACGCCATGGCTGAGGTACAACTGCAGGGGGACGAGCGTATATCCGCGCTGGCGCAGCTGGCCGACGAGGCGATTGATTTCGGAACGGTGCAAAAGCAGCTTCCGCTCGCGCAAGGGCTCGTGGTTGTAGCGATTGCCCTGCTCGTACGGCGCGATGTGGACGTTCGAGAGCCACGCTTCTCCGTTCCCGATCCTCGCGTAGCCTTCGCGCAGGTTGACGCGGCCCTCGCGGATCGACTTGATCTCGGTCCCGGTGAGGACTAAACCGGCCTCCAGCTTCTCGTCGATGAAGTAATCATGGAAGGCACGGCGGTTCGTCGCCATCACCTTGACGCCGTCGCGAACCACGCGTTACTCGCTGAAGAAGGCGATGTTGCGGTACTTGGCGTAGCGCGCGGCCAGGAGCTCGTCGATGGGCAGTTCCGACAGACCCTGGAGGCAGGAGTTGATTGCCGAGGCGACGGAGGACGCGGCGGCCGCGTGATCCCGATGCGCGCCGCCGACGGGCTCGGGAATGATATCGTCCACGAGACCGAAATACTTCAGATCTTGCGCGGTGATCCGCATGTTGTTCGCCGCCTCTGACGCCTTGCCGGCATCTCTCCACAGGATCGACGCGGCTGCTTCCGGAGAGGCGACGGTGAAAACGGCGTGCTCCAGCATAAGGATCCGGTCGGCAACCGCGATGGCCAGCGCGCCACCGCTTCCTCCTTCGCCGATGACGACGGCGACGGTGGGCACGCGCAGGGCGAGCATGGTCGCGATGGAGGAGGCGATCGCTTCGGCCTGGCCGCGCTCTTCATCGCTCAGGCCGGCGTTGGCGCCGGGGGTATCGACCATGGTCACCACGGGCATGCCGAAGTGCTCGGCCTGACGCATCAGCCTCTCCGCTTTGCGGTATCCCTCGGGATGAGGCATGCCGAAGTTGCGGCTGATGTTTTCACGGGTATCGCGGCCCTTCTGATGTCCGATCACCATCACCGAGCGTCCGTTCAGCAGCGCCGGCCCGCCGATGATCGCGCGGTCCTCGGCAAAGCTGCGGTCGCCATGCAGCTCGACAAAGTCCGTGAAGCCCCACTGGAGATAGTCCAGCGTGTACGGGCGCTCGCGGTGTCTCGCGACCTGAACCTTCTGCCACGGCGTGAGATCGGAATAGATTCGGCGCAGCTGGTCTGTCAAGCGCTCCTGCGCGGAATCGACGTGACCATTGCCTCCGACACGTCGCGCCTCTTCCAGCTCGCTTTCGAGCGGCCGCAGCGTCGTCTCAAACTCGAGCAGGCTCACCAACCGGCCGTCTCTCCTCCCGATTGCAACTGACAAACAGCCGGACCAGCCGGCCCAGGGTCGCGGGCAGTTCTGCCCGCGGCACGACCAGGTCCACCATGCCGTGTTCCTGCAGAAACTCGGCGCGCGCCGCGTTCTGGGGCAGCTTCTGCCGGATCGTCTGTTCGATGACGCGCTTGCCGGCGAAACCGATATAGGCGCCGGGCTCGGCGATGGTCACGTCGCCCATCATGGCGTAGCTCGCCGTCGTCCCGCCCAGACAGGGGTCGACCATGACGGAGAAGAAGGGGAGGCCCGCATCGCGAAGGCGATCGAGGGCCGCCAGCGTCTTGGCCATCTGCATGAGGGAGATGACGCCCTCCTGCATGCGAGCCCCTCCCCCCGCCGCGAAAATGACCAGCGGATATCGCTTCTCCACGGCCAGATCCATGGCTCGGGCGATCTTCTCGCCGGCCGCGGCGCCCATGCTGCCGCCACAGAACTTGAACTCGACCGCGCCAATGACGACATCCTGGCCCTCAATACGGGCCGTCCCATAAATGAACGCTTCGTTCGTTCCGGCCTCTTGGGCGTACTCGGTGAGTTTCTCCGAATAATTCTGGCTCGGACTACGGAAGCCGAGCGGATCGGCGGCTCGCACCCCCTGCCCGTACTCCCGAAAGGAGTCCTCGTCCACGGTCATGGCGATCCGCTCGTGGGCGCTGACCGGGAAGTGATACTTGCACTTAGAGCAGACGCGCAGGGTGCTCTCCTGCTCCTTGGCGTACAGCAATTCGCGGCACTGCGGGCAGCGCACCCAGAGATTGTCGGGCATCCCCTCGAACGCCTCCGGAGCATGCGCGTACCGCGGATGGCGCTTAAAGATCTCCTTCATTTCACCCCGGTCGGGAGGCGCACTTTTCCCGCTCTCCTCACTCCACTCATGTTACCGGCTGACGATCGAGGGAACAAAGAGAGTCAGGAGACGCGACAGGGCTCGTGCAGTATCGGCATCGCCGGATCGTAGTGGCCGGCCCGAGTGCCGGCCAGCCTGACGCCGGCGTAGACCACACCGGGCTGGTCGCCACCCCGGGGGACCACGACGGGATAATGCACGGGCCCTATGAGACGCGATGCCATCCCGACGGGCCGGCCAGCTGCACGAGGATTCCGCCGGCCGAAGACAGGCGCCCTTCGGGGTGGCCATCGTACCAGGCCCGAATGCGGGGGCCGTTGAACGTCGTGATGTAGACGCTGTGCACGCCGACCCAGCGGCGTGGATGCGCGGGATCGAGATAGCCCTGAAAGGCGCGCCGGCCGTCGACGGTCACTCGAATCCAGACAGGTGCCTGTGCCCGGAGGTAGACGCGGATCGGATGTGCCGCCGGCGCGGCCGTCGGTTGAATGGTTCCGGCGAGCGAGGCAGTCACGTTCGGGGGCTGATAGGAGGCGTGGGCCGACGCCTGGCTGTACTGCTTGACGATGTAGGCGCCGATGACGAACATGACGACAACCGCCAGAAACCAGAAAAGTCGGGCACGATGGGCGCGCTGGTGGCCGTTTGCCAGGACGCGCGTGGCCGCCCTGACACTCGGCGGGGGGGCCGGCTGCAGCGACCGATACTTCTGCACCAGGTCATCGGGCTGCAGCCCAAGGAAGCGGGCGTAATTGCGCAGGAAGCCGGTGACGTACGCAGGGCCGGGGAGAGTCGAGTACTCCCCGTCTTCGATGGCGGACAGATACGACACCTTGATGCGCGTCGCGCGGGCGACGTCGTCGAGGGTCAGGTTCATCCGATGACGCGCGTCGCGCAGGGTCTCCCCAAGGTCGCTCACGGCGGTCTCCCACTTCTCCTGGATTTGTCCCCTCCATCGCTTGTCCCGAGCGATGGGCAGCCGAGCCGCACGGCCAACGGCATGCGAATCCGCATCCAGCTTAGGGGCGAACCGGAAAAGAAGTCAACCCCGCGTCGCCGCTTCGGGGTACAATGGACCGGTGTCAAGGGGCAACCCCGACGCCCACCGAAGGAGGGGAATGGACATCCGGCTGGCGAGGCCCACGGATGTACCGCATATCGTAGCGCTCATCCTCGACGAGCATGCCCACATCGTCAATAGCGGGGCATGGTCTGACTCGCGGCCCTCCGTGCGGTCCGTCTCGCGAGCTCTCGTCCCCTTCGCCTCCAAGGGCCGCCTGTGGATCGTCCGCGACGGGGAGAGCACGGCGCTCCTCGAGGCGCAGCCGCGGCGATACGTCATCGGCTGGGATATCACGCGCCTGGCCGTCCGGGGCGACCCGGAGCGCATTCTCAGTCCCGCCGTGGGCACGGCGCTGGAACACGTGCAGCGACACGGGGTCCCGCGCCTCTTCGCCCGCTGTCTCGAACGCTATCGAGGTCTGCTCGAGCGGTGCGGTTTCCGATCGCTCGGCAAAGAGTACGTTCTGCTGGGAAGTGGCGCCTTGTCGCCGCATCCGGCCGGCCTCCCCGAGGACAGCCGGTATCGAATGCCGCCTGACGCGTGGCCGCTCCACCAACTGGAGAGCGACACGACGCCGGCCGAGATCCGCCAGCTGGAGGGACTGACCAGCCTCGACTGGGCGCAGGGATCACGAGGCATGGAAGAGATCGTCGTCGAGAGGGACGGAGAGATCGTGGCCTGGGTCGGCTGGGAACCGGGCACCGGACGGCGCAAGAGACTCGGGCTCCTGGTGCGCCCCGATTATCGCGAGCTGGGCAGTGACCTGCTCGCGTACGTCCTGGAGCGCACACCCCCCGCCGTCTCCTTTGTCGCGCGTGTGCGCGGCTACCAGCAGGAGGTCCTGTCGCTCTTCGAGGAGTCCGGATTCCACGTCGCGGCGGAAGAGATGCTGATGCTTCGACACGCGAACGTGCAGCCGGCCCGCAGTGAGAGCGCCCGGATGCGCATCGCGCATGTGCCGGGCATCCAGGCCTTTCCTTTCCACCTTGCATCAGGCATATTTGGTCCAGAGATTGCCGGACCGCTAAAGGACAAAATCACGTGACCGCACTGAGACAGGAATTTGTGGACGACGTCGAGGCCCTCCTCGAGGTCCTTCCCCCCCACATCTATCAAGGGCTGCGCCGTTCCGAACGGGTCAACGACGTGCTTGAGATCGTGATGGATCTGGGACGCGAGCCCGAAGCGCGCTTTCCCGACGCGGAATTGGTTCTCAGCAACCGGCCGGTCGCCTTCGAAGATATCGAGCACATCATCTCGCGCATCGGGGCCTTCGGCGAGGACAACCGCGCCGGAATCGAGCGCACGCTTCACCGCATCTCGGCGATCCGCAACCGTTCAGGCATCATCGTCGGCCTGACTCTCCGCTTCGGACGAGCGATCTACGGAACGATCGCCATCATTCAGGACATCGTCGAGTCGGGGCGCAGCGTGCTGCTTTTGGGACGTCCCGGCGTGGGCAAGACGACCATGCTCCGCGAGATGGCGCGCGTGCTGGCCGACGACTTCCGGAAGCGCGTCGTGATCGTCGACACGTCGAACGAGATCGGCGGCGACGGAGACATCCCGCACCCGGCGATCGGCCGTTCCCGCCGCATGCAAGTGGTGAGCCCGGCCCGGCAGCACGCCGTGATGATCGAGGCCGTGGAGAATCACATGCCGCAGGTCATTGTCATCGACGAGATCGGAACCGAGCTGGAGGCGCAAGCAGCGCGCACCATTGCCGAGCGCGGCGTCCAGCTCATCGGCACCGCCCATGGCAACGAGCTGGAAAACCTGATGCAGAATCCCACACTGTCCGACCTGATCGGCGGGATCCAGGCCGTCACGCTTGGTGATGAGGAGGCGCGGCGTCGCGGCACGCAAAAGACCGTCCTGGAGCGCAAAGCGCCGCCCACCTTTGACGTCGTGGTCGAGATCCAGGACTGGAGCCACGTCGTGGTGCATCACGATGTCGCCGAGACGGTCGACAGCATTCTCCGCGGGTTCCCGCTCTCGGGAGAGGTGCGAACCCGCGACGACGACGGCAAAGTCCACATCGAAGCCCATCGCGAGAGCGGCTCCGCCGAGCCGACCCGCCCCAGCCGGCGGCCGCGTCCCGCCGAAACGGCCCAGACGCTGCGTGTCTTTCCGTTCGGTGTGGGACGTAATCGCCTCGAGCAAGCCGGGCGCGAGTTGCACGTTCCGGTGCAGATCGCCAACAACGTCCTCGATGCCGACATGGTGATGACGCTCAAGAACTATTACCGCCAGAAGCCGGAACCCATCCGCGTGGCGGAGTCCCAGGGCATTCCGGTGTACGTCCTGAAGAGCAACACCGTGAGCCAGATGCAGAGCGCGCTCGCCGGCATCTTCAACATCGGCGCCGAACAGCGCGACCCGACGACGCTGGCCCTGGAAGAAGCCGAGCAAGCGATCGCCGAGGTGATCGACCGCTCACGGACCGTCGAGGTCGCCCCGCAAGGCGCCCAGATCCGGCGTCTGCAACACCAGCTCGCGGAGCGGTACAACGTCGGCTCGCGCAGCCGGGGAAAAGAACCGAACCGCCGCGTCAAGTTCTTCCCGCGGGAGGCTGACGAACTGTACTGATGTCCCTCTTCATTACCTTTGAGGGGACGGACGGGAGCGGCAAAAGCACGCAGGCCCGGCTATTGGCCGACGCCCTGCGCCGCCGCGGTCACCGGGTCGTCGAGACGCGGGAACCGGGCGGGACCGATCTGGGCGAGGGGATACGCGAGCTCATCCTGGGACCCGCCGCCCCCGACGCCACTCCTCTGGCGATGACTCTCCTCTACTCTGCCTCGCGTGCCCAGTTGGTCGATGCCGTGATACGCCCCGCTCTCGACGCGGGCGCCATCGTCATCGCCGACCGCTACATCGACTCCACGCTCGCCTATCAGGGACATGGATTGGGTCTCGATCGGGGACTGCTCCGCGCCATCAACGACATCGCAACCGGGGGACTGATGCCGAGCATCACCGTGGTGGTGGATATCGAACCGGAGGTGGCGATGAGCCGGACGGAAAGGCGCGGCGGCCCAAACCGGTTCGACGCTGAGTCTGCGACGTTTCACCGCCGGGTGCGCGACGGCTATCTGGCACTGGCGGAGACCGAGCCGCAACGGTGGATCGTCGTCAACGGCTCCGGCTCCCCGGCGGAGGTTCACGCCGAAATCGTCCGGCAGCTGGAGCCTCGACTTCCCACGTTGGAGGAAGCCTCATGAAAATGGTCGTCGCGGTCGTCCACATGGACGACGCGGGCGGTCTCGTCAAGGCGCTGTCCCAGGCGGGATTCGGAGTGACCCAGGCGAAGAGTGCAGGCGGATTCCTCCGCAAGCAGAACGCCATGATCTTTGCCGGGGTCGCGGCGCGGGACGTCGATCGAGTGATCGGCATCATTCGCGAGCGGTGTCGCAGCCGCACCGAGCAAGTCAGTCCGCTCCCGCCGGTCGTCGAGCCGGGTGAAGTGTATATGCCGTATCCCATGGAGGTCGAAGTCGGCGGGGCCACGATCTTCGTGCTTGACGTCGAACGCTTCGAGAAGTGCTGACCGGCGTCCAGATGCGGATTGTGCCGGTCGCAGCGGTTCGGCCGCATGAGGTCGAAGACCCCGCCCGCGAGCGCCGGATCGAGGGCCGCCTGACGCACGACGGCATGCTGCGCGATCCCCTGCTGGTTGGCGCCATCCCGAACCTGGAGGACTATGTCCTGCTCGACGGAACCAACCGGCGCCGTGCTCTGCAACGTCTCGAGGTTCCGTTTGTCCTCGTCCAGGTCATCGACTACGCCGACCCACACGCCGTGGATCTTCGTACCTGGTGCCATGCCGTCACGTTGCCGATGGAGCAGATCATAGAGGGCGCGTCGCGCATCCCGGGAGTCCGTCCGACTCCAATTACACCTCTCGGCGCCGCCGACGCGCTTGCCGACCGCGCGACTCTCGCCGTGACAACCGATGGGAGACACACGTATGCGATCGAGCGGGAGCCCGAGGGCGCCGCGCGCTCTCAGCAGCTGCGTGCCGTCGTCGACCTCTACGAGGAGTCCATGGTGCGTGTGGAATGCGATCCCGACGCGATTGAGGAGCGCGCGGGTGATCTGCTCGCGCCGCTGGGCGAGGCAGCAACGCTGGTCGCCTTCCCGCGCTTCACACGCGGGCAGGTGGTGCAGATTGCGGTCACGGGCGATCTGATTCCGGCCGGCATCACTCGCCACATGATTACGGGCGGCCGTGCCCTGCGCGTGAACCTACCGCTGGAGGTTCTCAGCAGCGGCGATCTCGACCGAGCGAACGAGACGCTGGGCTCTCACGTGGCGGCGCTGCATCCGCGCACCTACACGGAACCAACCGTCCTCTTCGACAGTTAAAGGGTGTCTGAGGGGGATGAGCTCCCGCGATACCAACAGCCTGGCGCATGCACATCGCACGAGGCCGACGATGGTTAGTCCAGAAAGCTTCGACGCTCACGGATGCCGTCCTCTCGATTCTCACGGGGGTTAGCAACTCGCGACGCACCCTTTGCGGGATGAGCCTTCTCTGGGTCCGCGCACTCCTGCTTGCCGGAGCAGAAGGCGGTCATCTGGGAGACGTTGAGGGAAGGTCCATGCACCATCGGGCCAAACCCGGTCGCAGCCTACTTCCCGTGCACGAGCTTATAGCCCGTCGGCACTACCAACTGAAAAAGCCTGGGACTGAGCCGCAGGTTGTATCGGATGGAGGTCACGTGCCAACTCAGGATCAGGTGCTCCGGGTGATCGAACGCATACTGATTTGCCCGTAAAGTGAAGTGGGTCGCCCGATCAACCCAGACGACTATCCGCCCATCGAGCAGGCGTGACTGATTGGCGTAGCGCCCACCACTGAGATGCCGGCACTGGTCCTGGCCGAACTCCAGGACATATACCGACCGCCCCGCAATACGGCGATCGGCATGCCTGATCGGCTTCGTGCAATGAAAGTTGCTCTGGAGCAACGCCGAGACACTGGGCCACACCGTGAATTGCTTGAGATCGCCTTCCGTACCAGGCCACGTCCCGGCCGCGTCCGATGGATAGACCGTGATGGTACGAGCGATCGGGTCCCGAATCCAGATGCGGTGTCCGTCGCTCGCCGATGTGCTGGGTAATGGCACGGTCGTGAGACGGGCCAGGCTGCTCGTGTGATGAGGCGGCGCGACCAGCCAGCGGTCCGACTCCTGCCATTTCCCTCCCTGCCACTGCACAGTCACTTGTAGCAGGGATAAGCCAGGGAAGAGAGGGTACGGCGGGTACATATGCAGGTTCGGGTCTCGTATCGCACCGGGTTTCGATTCACGGACCAGCGTTACCCGGTAACTGGTTGGGCGCATCACGTTTGTACTCTCATGCACTCGCGAGGGTGGTTGGGCGGCAAGTCCAGTGCGGGCAGCAGCAGACGTGTTGCCGTTGACCGTGAGCGTTGCGACCTCGAGCGCCAAACAGAGAATCAGGGTTACCAGTCTGCGGCTATTGGCCATGCGCAGCCTCACCATTCGTGTGGTTCCAGATTACCAACGGCACGGCGCGAACTATGTGACAGCGCCCTGTCTCAGTAGGTTCTTCTGCTGAGTTCCAGCGACCCCTCCAGGCTCGCTGGACACGCCGCCAGTGGCGTGTCCAGCAAGCTCTGAGGGGGTGAAGTGAAACCTGGAATGGAACGCGCAACTTCCAGCTCGACTTCCATTCCCCTAACAATTAGGGGGTAGGTATACGTCTATGTGGCAACCGATTTCCCGGTCGCGATTCCTGCTCCAAACCTTGCTTGCTGCCCTCGGGCTCGTAGCCTCTCCGCGAACACGCACCTCCGCGGCCGGGCTTAGCGGGCGTTATACGTGGCTCACCATGCAAGGTGTTTCGATGCTTCCCGCGTTACACGATGGCGAAAAGCTGAAGGTCGACAGACTGGCATACAGCCGTGCGACGCCACAACGAGGGGACATCGTGATCTTTCCGTCACCGGTGACACGCACCGGCGGGCGCTTCTTCCTTGTCAAGCGTGTCATTGGGCTTCCCGGGGAAGAAGTGCTCATACGAAATGGGCAGGTGTTCATCGACGGAAAGAAGCTATCAGAGCCTTACGTCCAGAACCCGGCGCGCTACTTCTACCCAGCTGAGCGAACCTCGGCGGACTCCTACTTTCTCCTCGGAGACAACCGAAACAATAGCGAGGACAGTCACCTTCTCGGTGCTCTGCCGCTGCGCCAGATCGGTGGCAAAGTCATCCAGACCAGCCGCAGGTAGCTCGCCGAGGACACGGCCCGCTCTCAAACATCCTGGTTATGCGAGGCTCTCGTGCCCCGCAAACCTTTCTGGACAGACCACCATACGCGGTCTGAGAAGGGGAGTGACAGGGTGAGATTGTGGGAGTATCACCGCTCCGCAGTCGCAGATGTCCTCGTCTCCCCTGTCTGCGCTACTGACCTCTCCAACGCCGAATGGGCCATCCTGGAACCGCTGATCCTACCCGAGAAGCCCGGCGGTCGTCCTCGCGAGTCGCCGATGCGGGTCATTTTGGACGGCACCTATACCCGAGCCCGATATTATCCCCGTGTGAAACTCCCTACGACTTGATCTGTTACCAGGAACACGTCTTCCCCCTCGACAGTCGGAGCCACCAGCCCCTCCACGACTTCAGTCGCGCTCATCGCCGCCCTTTCGGGCTTCCTCGAACGCTTCCCACGTTTCTCTCCCCAACCAGAAGAGGAAGACGAGTGCGGCGATGTCCTCGGCCCACCACCACCCAAACAGCGCGTTGAGCGCCAAGCCGACCAGGACGGTCCCGGCCATGTAGGCGCAGGTGATGCTCTCCGCCGCATCTCCCTCGAGCGCCTCACTGTCGATCCTCCCCGCGATCGTCCGTTTCCGAAAGGCAAGGTACGGCATGACGATGACCGCCGCGATGGAGACGGCAATCCCAACGGGCGAGCTTTCTGGCTTGGCGTGCGTGGCAAGCCCGTAGATTGAGGAGACCAGGACATAGACGCAGAGCAGGGCGAGGGTTACCACTACTACCCAGGTGGCAACATGCTCGACCCGTTCCGCCCGCTCCGTGTCCCCGCTTCCTGCCTCGATGGAGAGTCGCCAGAGGAGAACGGAGCCGCTGATCAGTTCGATCACGGAATCGAGCCCGAAGGCGGTCAGCAGGATGCTTCCCGCGACGATCCCCGCACCGAGCGACACGGCCGCCTCGATGACCATCCAGATGACCGTGACCACCTCAATGTGGACGCCCCGGCGAATGTCGGCAGCGCGTGCTTCCGCTGTCATGCCTGCCTGCTCCTCACATGCTGACGCTGCACGTCCAGCCCCTCCTCGGTCTCCTCATGGCCATGCGGATGCTCCTCGGGGTCGTGGCCCTGGCTTCGTGCCATCTCAGAGTACAGATGGTTCGGGTCGCAGCCGGCACACTCCAGCTGGATGGTGGTATGGCCGATGCGGTACTTCCGCTCCAGCATGTGATTCAGCTTGCCGATGAGGAGGTCTCCCTGGCTGATCGGCTCGTCGCCCTCGACCTGGAGATGCGCGGAGAGGCAGCGCATGCCGCCCGCGATGGACCAGACGTGGAGGTCGTGGACGTCCTGGACACCACCTTCCGTCACCATGTCCCGGACCATCTGCGCCACGTTGAGGTCCCCAGGTCCTCCTTCGTTCACGTGTTCCCCGGGCCACCTCGGTGTGTAGGGCAGCCGGCCGCTGTTCCCCGGTGGAACAGTACCGACCCGTCCACGCATCGACCTCGGCCGGCGGGATGCTGTGGGGCCGGTCAGCGGGGCCCGAGTCCGGTGCGGCCGTCGATCAGCTCCCGGGCGATGTCCAGATGGCCGGCATGGCGCGCGGTCTCCTCGATCATGTGCAGGACGACCCAGCGCACGTTTGGCGGTTCGTCCATCTCCGGGTCGCCGTGCCTCCCACGCGGCGACGCCGATAATGGCGTCACGGCCAGGACCGCATCCGAGGCCGCGCACTGGTCGCGGTACTCGGCGACGATGTCGGCAGAGGGCCGGTCACAGACGAACGCCGCCTCTGGGTCATAGGGCGGCCGGTCCTCGTCCGGGGGCAACTCGGGAGGTGACCCGGCCACGACCCCCTGGAACCAGTGCCACTCGGCGCCACTGAGGTGCTCGACGAGCCCAGCCGGCGTCCAGCCCGAGGGCACCACTGACCGCTGCCAGGCCGCCTCGTCCAGCCCCGCCACGATGGCAAGGACCGCGTCCCGCTGGGCACGAAGGAAGGCGAGCAGCAGCCGGTCCTCGTGGTCCTCACGCTGATTCTCGGGCATTCGCACGCTCCTGCGGATTCGACAAGCCCGGGCTAACGTCCAGGCACCGGACGTCCTCGACTATTATGCGCAGCGAATTCAGGATCGGTGAGCAGGGTCCTGCAACCCTTCCTTCCTGGCGGCGTTCCACCCTTGCCTGACCGGTCGCGCGCTCTATTCAGTCCCTGGAGTTGTTGGTGCGTCGTGCCGCCGCCGGGCCGATCACTCCCGGACGACCAGTGCTTGAGCACCGATACAGCGATCGGCGTCGCGAGCGTGCAGCCGCCGTCCAGGAAGCGTCCCGCCAGGCAGCGTACCTGGTGCAGCTCGGTAATCCGGCAGAGGTGGCAGTCCGCAACCGAAGTCTGGCTGAAAACCCAGAGGCCCCCATCGCTCGCTTTGATTCAGTCTGGAGCTACGACGTGGAGCAGACACTCACCGAATGAGTCGGTCGTCCGCTCGTGTGAAGGCGCACATTATCTTCCCAGTGGTCGTGAACTAGTTGACATTTACACGCAAAAGGATCTATTTACGCAAGGAAGGGCAAATCCACTTATAGTACACTCCTCCACGATGCATCTGTACAGAATCCCATGACGTTCCGAATTTCATTCAGCGAGCGGGAAAAGCCCGCTTCTCTGCCGATAAAACCATTGCAAAGATGGTGAAACTTGTCGTACTATACGAGCGGCGCTCGATTCTTCTCTGTTCAGTCTATGGTGCCCGTACTAGGCTGTTAACAGGAGCGAACCATGAGCATTGTGGTGAAACGAAGCTTCCCCGTCTCCCGCACGGATCTGGCCATGGCCGGAGCATTGTTACTCGTAGCCGGTATCGCGTGGATGGTCGTTATCGGGCAAGCGCACACAATGGGTGCGATGACCGCAGATCGGGCCCGTGCAATGGCCGATATGGGGATGGGGAAGCCTGGTCTGGTCACGGTACCGGGTCTGCTGGGGTATGTCGGTGCCTGGGGGGTCATGATGGCAGCGATGATGCTCCCATCAGCGCTGCCGATGATGCTTCTCTACCGCAGAGTAAGCGGGGGCACGAATCAAGGGGCAAGCATACCGACAACCGGGCTCTTCGTCCTCGGTTACCTCATTGTCTGGACGGCACTCGGCGTCCCGCTCTATTTGGGGAAACAGGCTCTGGCGCGGGAGTTCAACCATGATCCGCGTCTGGGCGCCCTGGCACCGTATGGGGTTGGGGTGATCCTGGTGATGGCGGCCCTGTATCAATTCACGCGGCTCAAAGCGGCCTGTCTCAGGACGTGCCGGAGCCCCCTCGCCTTTCTGATGGAGCACTGGCGGGCGGGAGCCCGTGGCGCGCTGCCCCTGTCCGTCGAGCACGCACTCTATTGCGTCGGCTGCTGTTGGGGGCTGATGGCCGTCCTGGTCGTGGCTGGAGCAATGGGTATCGTGTGGGCCAGCACAATTGCTCTGCTCGTGTTTGCCGAGAAGCTGTTACCGCGGGGCCGACTCACCGGCGGGGCCGCCGGTGTCCTTCTCCTGGCGCTGGGCGCTGCAGTCCTGCTCCACCCCACGTTTTCCACCGTCCTCTCGTCCACCTGAAGTCAGATCTCGGCTCGTTGGTACCCCACCCACCTCGCGCAGGACAAAACACAGGAGGGCATGATGACAACAGAGACCGCAACTACCTGGAGTCTGAAGGGCACCGTTGTGCTGGCGTGCAACTGCGAGCCCGGGTGTCCGTGCAACTTCAACGCCCTGCCAACGCACGGCGATTGCGAGGGCGGGTGGAGCTGGACGATAGAGGAGGGTGAGTACGGCGGTGTGCAGCTGGGCGGACTGAGCTTCGCGCTCTGTGCCGATTGGCCGGGCGCTATCCACGAAGGAAATGGGCAGGCCGTAACCTTCATCGACGAGCGTGCTGACGGCAGGCAACGTGCTGCACTCGATACGCTCCTGCGGGGTGGCGTGGGTGGTCCCTGGGCAATTTTGCGGAACACGATCAGCCGGTACGAGGGGCCGCACTATGTGCCGTACCACGTCTCCGTTCAAGACTTCCATTCGAGCGTCCATGCGGGCGACAGACTCCAACTGGAGCTGGAGCCGATAAAGAACCCGGTATCGGGAGCGGAGACTCACCCGCGGATTGTCCTTCCCGAGGGATTCGTATGGCAGGATGGCGGTACCGCGCGCTCCGGCGTCTTCACCGTCCAGGACTCGACGGTGAGCTATGATCACTCGGGTCGCTACGCCGCGTACGCACCCTTTGAGTATCGAGGACCGTAGCCGGCGGCCAGACACGGAGGCGTTTGTGGGCGTACGTGGCCGCGGCAAGGCGTCGATCCGGGCCGCTCACAACCCACATGAAGATCGGCCTGATCGTAGCCAACTAGCGAGCCACGCGGCGGTGGTCCCGTCCCACGGTTCAGAGACATCCGGGCCATGGCCCAGCCAGCAGAAGCGGTGGGCTTCGACTCCGTGTGGCAGGCAGATCATTTTCTGACCGGCACACCAGGCAAGGAAGAACGTTGGCTGTGGGAGGCGTTCACTTTCCTGAGCGCTCTTGCCGCGGTCACGTTACGCATCCGGCTTGGGTCGTTAGTCGCGGGCACGTCACTTCGGAATCCGGCGCTACTGGTAAAGATGGCAGACGGCCTCGACGAGATCAGCGGCAGCCGGTTCATTCTCGGTGTGGTCGCGGGCTCGTACAAACCGGAGTTTCGCGCTTTCGGCTATCCCTTCGATCACCGTGGAAAGCTCTATCCCGTCCCGGAGCCGGACGTGAGCAAGAACTGAGCAGTGTCTCGGGACTCGCAAGAGGCAGCGCACAATGAGTGATGTCTGATTGGAGCGATGAGCTGATCATCGGCGGACACCATCGCAGCTACCGCTGCCATCTCCCCGGAGATGATGCGGCACCGGATGCCCTTGTCATTGCACTGCATGGCCGCAATTTGAGCGTGGACGAGATGCGGCTGGTTACCCATTTGGACGCGATCGCGGACCGCTATGACGTCCTAGTTACCTATCCCGAGGGCCACCGGCGCAGCTGGAACGATGGTCGTGGGAACACGCCGGCGGAGCGGGACGACGTTGATGACGTGCGCTTCATCCAGTGCCTCATCGATCGGCTCATCGACCAGTACGGCATTGACCCGGCCTGTGTCGGGGCAACAGGCCTATCGAACGGCGCCGTGATGTGCCACCGGCTGGGGCTCGAGCTGGGGGACAGAATCAGTGTCATCGCTCCGGTCGCCGGGACGATGCCCGTCGCGTTGGCACACGTAACACCACCCTATGCTGTGTCGGTGCTGCAGGTCCATGGAACTCGGGATCGGGTGACGCCGATCGCAGGCGGGAGGGCTCATGGCCTGGGGAGAGTCCTGCTGGCCCTCCACGGCGTTCGCGCGCCGGCCGGTCCGATTCTCTCCCTGAAGGAGACAGCGGATCGATGGCGAGCGATCGATCGGTGTGCCGACAGGAGGACTGGCGAATCGCTAGCGGCGTCTGCCCTTGATCCAACGAGCGTGGAGCGCGTCACATGGGTGGGTGGGCAGGGGGGGACCGAGGTCGAGAGTTGGACTGTTGAAGGCGGTGGACATACATGGCCCGGAGGTCCGCCGCGCTTCGGGTTAGGACTCTTGGGACGAACGAGCAGTCAGTTTGATGCTGGAGACGTGATTGTGCGGTTCATGGCCCAACACTGGCATTCCGCTGTCAGCCGTGCCCTCCACGAAGGGCGCGAGGGATAGAGACCCCAGAACCGGGGCGTTTGTCAACCGGACCGCTCCGTGTTCGATATCTAGGTGAGGTGGGGAGCAGCTCCGAGGCTAAGGAATGCTTTCTGCAGTCTCCAGGAGCCGGATCCCATCATCTCTTTGGTTGGGAACCCAGCCCCCGGTCCCGCGGGAGTCATCATGTCCACCACAAGCACCGCATCAAGCGGAGCGCCGGTCCCACCGTCCACCTAGCAGAAGATGAAGGAGTCCTTTACCCAACATGCCACCGATTGTGAGACTAATTGCTGGAGGTCACGGTCTCCCTCAGGACGATTCGCCACGCCGATGCAGGACGGCGTGCGTGAGCGCCCCGACCAGCCAGTGCTCATACTCGTCGGGTGGCCAGCCGCGATCGACCACGAACAACCGATAGGTCTCCGGCCCGCAGAGTGCCCAGAAGATATCCGCCGCTCGTTCCACTGTGACGTCCGGAGCAAGCTCTCCTCGCTGGGCCATGTCCGCAGCAACGGATCGCATGTCCGCCCAGAGTTGACCCTGACGTCGGTGCATGACCGCAGCGAAGGCCTCATCGGCGGCAGCAGCGCCGCGAACGATATGGTAGACGTCGGCTCCTCGCCCGTGAACGCGCTTGGCGCCGGCGGCCAGAGCGCGGATCTGTGATGCAGCGTCCGGCAGCCCCAGAATGTAGCGCCCAACCGGCCGCTCCTCGGCGGACGCGGTTGCTGAGTCCGGGCCCAGGACCTCATTGATAAGCGCTTCCAGGAGAGCCGATTTGGTACCGAAGACCGCGGTGACCGTCGCTGCGGAGACTCGCGCCTCACGGGCGATGGCGGGGAGCGTCGTGGCCATGTAGCCATAGACGGCAAAGAGGTGCCGTGCGGCGGTAAGGATCGCCTGGCGCGTTCGCTCCGCCGCTTCCTGCCGTCGCGGCGAGTGGTAAGAACGCTTGCTCTCCCGCTCTTTCAAAATAGCTACTATTGACTCATATTGAATATTGCTCTATTGTAGCAATTACAGGCAGTGCTTCGCACGGCCGATCTCGGAGAACCACACGTCGGGAGGACAAGATGACGGACTTAGCCAGCCCCGTGATCGCGGTGGAGCGTCTACGTGACGCGATCAACTCGCATGACCTGGAGGCGATGGTCGCCTGCTTCACCTCCGAGTACGAGAGCTCGTTCCCCGCTCACCCGGACCGGGCGTTCCAAGGCTCCGAGCAGGTGCGCACGAACTGGGCGCGGATCTTTGATGGTGTGCCCGACCTCACCGCCGCGCTGCTCGGAGCCAGTGTGCAGGGAGACACAGTGTGGGCCGAGTGGGAGTGGAAGGGGATGCGCCGGGACGGCGTGCCGTTTCATCAGCGGGGTGTGACTATACAGGGGACCAGCGGGGACCAATTGGCCTGGGCGCGGCTCTACATGGAGCCGGTCGAAGTCGGGCGCGGTGTGGATGCCTCCGTCCGGGAAGCACTGGCTCCTGCGGACCGATCATAGGCGTCCGGGCCATCGATGCGCGAAAGAAGGCAGAGCATGATCTTGGTAGCAGGGGGAACCAGCCGGCTAGGCACGAGCATGGTTCCACGATTGCTCGAGCACGGTTTACGCCTCCGGATACTGACGCGGAACCCGGCGCGAGCTCAGCAGCGGTGGGACGACGAAGTTGAGATCGTCCAGGGGGATGTGCGCGATCCCGTGATCCTCGCGCGGGCAGCGCAGGGCGTAGAGACGGTCATTTCGGCGATCCACGGATTCGCCGGTGAAGGCAAGGTCAGCCCGCGGAGCATCGATTGGGAGGGAAACAGGAATCTGATCCGCGCAGCAGAGGGCGCGGGGGTCTCGCATTTCATTCTTGTCTCCATATCGGGGGCGTCGGCAGACCACCCCATGGAGCTCTTTCGTATGAAGTACCAGGCTGAGACGGCGCTTCAACGGAGCGGTCTCGCCTGGACCATCATCCGTCCGACGGCATACATGGAGCTCTGGGCGTCGATGATTGGAGAGCCGCTCCTGAAGACGGGCAAGACGCGCGTGTTTGGCCGGGGTAACAACCCAATCAACTTTGTGTCGATTCAGGACGTCGCTCGCTTCGTCGAGCTTGCGGTGACCACCGAGACCATGCGTGGCGAAATCGTTGAGGTCGGTGGACCGGAGAATCTCACCATGAACGAGGTCGCAGAGGCCTTCCAGCGGGAATCCGGGACGGCGGGGCGGATCAGTCACATCCCGCTGCCGATGATGCGCGTCATGGCGCGCGTGATGGCCCCGATAAATGCCCAGGTCGCGCGGCAAATTGGCGCCGGTGTGGTCATGGACACGACTGACGTGACCTTTGACGGCTCGGAGACCGCCCGCCGCCACCCGGCTATCACGCCAACACGTTTTGAAGACGTGATACGCCGGTTATCCGGCGACCAACCCAGCGCGCGGAATCTCGTCACAAAGCCGTAGTAGTACGGCTGGACCACGGTACGTCCACGGGTCACGCGGCCGGGGCCCTTCCCTGATAGGTCCATTTGAAGGGCTTGGCCATGGTGCGGTTGTAGTAGGCGATGAAGTCGCGGACGTTAGCCGCCAGGTCCTCAACGGGGCAACGTTAGAGCGGCTGGCCCCGCTGTATCGCGAGCAGGGGTGGCCGGCCGCAGTCGAGGGCGACGCGTGCACCGCCCCGTATAGCGCGCCGAGCGCCGGACCACCTCCCCGGTACCGCTATCGCTGCACATTCCATATCGCCTTCGGGATCGCTCGTGAGGAGCCATACGGCGCGACGCGCCGGCGGTTCGACCGCTGAGATGTCGCCGAACTCATCACTGAGGTCAGTCGGCTCAAGAGCGACAGCGATGTCCCGCTCCGTATGATGGGAACCCTCTCGGTGACTCGACCGTCGACCACCACCGTGCCGATGAGTTCCCCTACGTGTTTCCCCGGAGGCCCCCTTGGGGCCGGTCGCGTACACTGATGACCGTAGAGCGAGGACAAAGTGGAGGGCCGAACCGATGAATACGTCTTCCCGAGGTACGGCCGTCCGGGTGGCGCTGGGTCTGCTCTGGCTCGCCTTCGCCCTGACCATCGTTGGTGCCATCGTGGTCGCCGGCTACCGGGAGTTCAGTATCCCGCTCGACGTGCTTGTGGTCTCGATCTCCTTCCTGCCGAGCATCTGGGCGCTGCGTCGTGGTAGGAGATGGCCGGGCGTGGCGCTGGCTCTCCTGTCGTTGGTATTGAGTACCCTTATGAATTTCGTCGAGGGTCTGACCCTGAGCGAGGCCTGCACGACGACCTGCGCCGGGGTCACCCGGGTCGACGCGGTCTTGGCTGCCGGCCTCGGCGTGAGCGTTCTCGCCTTCCTCGCCTGCCTACTAGCGGCCGTGCGACGGCCCGCGGGTGGAGCGCTGTGAGCATGACCCCATACGCAAACACAGGCTTGCTGAACGAGGCTCCCTCGAAGACCGTGGACGTGTCGACGGGCATCCGTCCACCGGCCTCTTTCACGCCGAAGCCGTGGCTCCAGACCACGGCTCCATCTCTGACCAGGGCGATGGACAGGCCGGGGATCATCGCCTCGCGCATCAAACGCGGGATCGATCGTTCCAGGGCCGCGATCGTGGATGCGGGGGACAGGAGGGGGCCCTCCGACTTGACTGAGAGATCGGCGATCTCAGTGTAGCGTCCGTCTCACAATCCCCTGCTGAGCGGCGCGGGGGGGGGGGACAACTGTCCCGTCTCGAGGGCGATCCGACACTTGTCTTTCTAGAACGCACGTTCCATGCTGGGCGGCATGGATTCGTTACCGCTCGATCACGCCCTCACCTACGCCGCCCGCGGCTGGCCGGTGCTCCCGCTGCACACGCCCCTCGACGCCGGATGCTCCTGCCGGCGGGCCGACTGCCGCTCGATCGGCAAGCACCCCCGCACCCCCTGCGGCCTCCTCGACGCCACGACCGATCCCGCCGTCATCCGACGCTGGTGGACCCAGTGGCCGGAGGCCAACATCGGCATCGAGACCGAAGGCGCCGGGCTGGTGGTGGTGGATGTCGACCCGGACCATGGCGGAGAGCAGAGCTGGAACCGGCTGCTGCGGGACCACGGCCCCGCGCTCCACGCCACGCTTCGAGTCCGCACCGGCACCGGGATGCATCTCTACTTCCGCGCCCCGGACGAGCCGATCCGTTCCGGGGTGGGGATCCTCGGTCCCGGCCTCGACATTCGGGCCGCGGGCGGCTATGTCGTCGCTCCCCCCAGCCGGCACGTCTCGGGAGCGGCGTATCGGGTGGAGACACCGGCCGGGGAGGCACCGGCCCCGCTTCCATCCGCCCTGCGCCGGCGCCTCGCCGGCAGCCGTTCCGCGAGCATGTCCGCACCGGATGTCGTGCCCGGACGTGCGCGCCCCGACGCGGAGGACACGATCCCGGAAGGGCAGCGGAACGCGGCTCTCTTTCGTCTGGGCGGCAAGCTGCGGCGGGATGGGCTGGGGGAAGAGGCGATCCTGGCGGCGCTGTCCGCCGAGAACGCCCGGCGCTGCCGGCCACCGCTCGGCGCGTCCGAGATCCGGGCCATCGCCCGCGGCCTCGCCCGCTACCCCAGCGGGGAGGAGCAGGATCTCCCCTGGCCGGTTCTTGCCCCCGAGGCCCTCTATGGTCTGGCCGGCGAGATCGTGGACGCCATCGCGCCTCACACGGAGTCCGATCCGGTGGCGCTGCTGGTCAATACCCTGGTCGCCTTCGGCAATGTCGTGGGCCGCACCGCCCACGCCCGGGCCGAGGGCTCCCGGCATCCCCTGAACCTCTACGCGGTCACCGTCGCCCGTTCAGCCAAGGGGCGCAAGGGCACCGCCTGGTCACGCGTGCGCGAGATCTTCGAGCGCATCGACGCGGGCTGGGCGACGAGCTGCCTCTCCAGCGGCCTGGCGAGCGGGGAGGGGCTGATCGCCGCCGTCCGCGACTCGGTGCAGGGCGCCGACGGGGAGTTGCGGGACGCGGGGGTGAGCGACAAGCGCCTCCTGGTGGTCGAGGAAGAGTTTGCCGGCACCCTCAAGATCGCGACCCGGGACGGCAACACCCTGTCCGCCATCCTGCGCCAGGCCTGGGACCGGGGAGAGCTGCGGGTGATGACGCGCACCAATCCCCTGCGGGCCTCGGGCGCCCATGTCTCCATCCTGGGGCATGTCACGCAGGAAGAGCTCCTGCGCTACCTCAATCTCACCGAGTACGGCAACGGCTTTGCCAACCGGTTCCTCTGGATCTGTGCCCGGCGGGCGCGGTTGCTCCCCGATGGCGGCGGAACGCCCGATCTCTCGGGCATCGTCCCTCGGCTGTCCGAGGCGGTGCGCTTTGCCCGCGCGTGGCAGGAGCCGGTGCAGCGTGACGAGGCGGCCCGAGAGCTGTGGCACGAGGTCTACCCGGCGCTCTCCGGCGAGCGGGACGGGCTGATCGGGGCGGTGACGGGACGGGCCGAGGCGCAATGCCTGCGGCTCTCGGTGCTCTACGCCATGCTGGACCAGTCCCCGCAGGTCCGGCTGCCGCATCTGAAGGCGGCCCTCGCCCTCTGGCGCTATGCCGACGAGTCGGCGGCCTACGTCTTCGGGAGCAGGCGCGGCGACCATCTGGCCGACCGGATCCTGACGACAATCGGCGGCGCGGGCGAGGCCGGCGTCGGGCGGCGGGACATTCACAACGCGCTGGGACGCAACGTGCCCGCGGACCGCATCGACGCGGCCCTGGACGCGCTGGACCGCGCCGGGAGGACCAGCCGCACGGTCGAGAGCACCGGCGGCCGTCCCAAGGAGGTGTTCCGTGTCCGCTAGTTTGTTCGTTTGTTCGTCCGTCCGGCGAGCAGACGGCCGGCGAACGCCACGGAACGAGCAAACGAACAAAGTCAGCCTGGAGGCGCCAACATGGACGACGATCTGACCGATGCGTGGTGGGATGACCTGGATGAACTGTGGCGGGAGCCCGACGAGGTCCTGTACCCCGAGAATGAGTTGTGGGCGGAGGAGCGTGAGGATCGAGAGATCGAAGACATGCTCTGGGCCTGGCTGGTGTACCGGGCAAACCAGCTCCGCGCGGAGTCCGGTCGGTGAGCGGCTGCTTGATGGTTCCGGATCACGCCTCGACGGAGGCGGCCGGCACGGCCGGCGCTTCCTTTCCCCGCGGCTCCGAGCTGCCCGGCTACACCAGACAGGGCTCATGAATTATCGGCATCACCGGATCGTAGCCGGGTCGTAGTGGCCGGCCCGAGTGCCGGCCAGCCTAACGCAGGCGTAGACCACACCGGGCTGGTCGCCACTCAGGCGACCACGACGGGTTAATTCACGAGCCCTGAAGGCGATGCTCCTGCCTGCACAGTCTCCCCTTGCATGGTGATACCGCATATGGTACCATACCGGTGTGAAGACGGTGCGGGAGCAGGTGGAGGCGCTGAAGCGGCGCACGGCCAACGTCCGTCCGTCCGAACTCCACGCACTCCTGATCGATGCAGGCTTCGAGCGGCGATTCGGCAAGGGTGATCACTGGGTCTATAGCCACCCGGACCTCGCCTACCGCGTCACGGTCGATCCGCGCAACCCGTTGCTGCCCATTTACGTGCGGCAGTCGATCAAGGCCATCGAGGAGGTTCTCCAATGAGTCACACGCTTGAGTACTACATGTCCCTGCCGTACAGTGTCACGCTGACACCGGATCGAGATGACCAGGGTGATCTGGGATGGTTCGCGCAGGTGGCAGAGCTACCCGGCTGCATGAGCCAGGGCAGGACCCCGGACGAGGCCATCGAGCGGGTGCGCGATGCCATGCTTGGCTGGATCTCCGTGGGACTGGAGGACGGGAAGGAGATCCCGGAGCCGCGACCGGCCGAGGTGGATTTCAGTGGACGGTTCCTGACCCGTGTCCCGAAGAGCCTCCACGCCGCGCTGGTCGCCGCTGCCGAGCAGGAGGGGGTGAGCCTGAATCAGTTTGTCAACGATGCGCTCGCCGGCGCTGTTCAGTGGCGCAGCCGGCGGCGCGTCCTCGCGTCGGGAGGCTGATGGCCTTTGACCTCAGGGAGGTGTCTATTGCGCGTGGAAGACATCCGGGACTACGCCGATCTGCTCCAGGCGATCCAGCCGCGGACGATCGTCTCACGTGTACCAGGATCAGTTGAACGAAGCGGCCATCGTGTGGTTCCAATCAGAAGACACAACCCAACTGATGGAGGACACCGCCATGGCCAATGACGTCACACCAGATCGGACTGCTTGACGGTCTCTCCCGGCTTGAGCGCGACGACCTTGATGCCGCCGGCGTCGCCCAGCGCCTGCTTCAGCTGGTCGGGCGTGCCGGCCAGCGGCGGCCAGGTGCCGTAATGGATGGGGATGATGCTCGGCGCGCCCAGCATACGGGCAGCCTCCGCCGCGCCCTGCGGATCCATGGTGTAGTGGCCGCCGATAGGCAGGAGGGCGACATCCGGGTTGTAGCGCTGACCGGTGAGCTTGAAGCCCTCATAGACGTCGGTATCGCCGGCATGGTAGGCGACGAATCCGTTGGGAAAGCGCACGACGAAGCCGGCCGCGCTGCCACCGGGGACCATACGATCGCCGTCCACGATGTCCGAGGAGTGGATCGCGTCCACCATGGTGACGTCGAAGCCGTTCCAGTGGACGGTCCCGCCCTTGTTCATGTCGGTCACGTTGTCCACGCCTTTGGAACGCAGATACTGACCGATCTCGAAGATGCAGATAACGTGGGCGCCCGTCTGTTGAGCGATGGGGACGGCGTCGGCGAAGTGGTCGTAATGTCCGTGCGTGATCAGGATCAGATCGACCCTGGATGCCGACTTCATGTCGTCGGGGACGGCGGGATTGTCCTTCAGGAACGGATCCACCAGGATGGTGGTGTCTCCATGGTCAAATCGCGTCGTGGCATGACCCAGCCAGGTGATCGTCACGTCGGAGTCCGGCATCGCGAATCCCTCCGCTCAATATAATGAGACGCCGCGGGGCTAACTTCGTAGGCGGCGCCGCAGGGCATACTCCGCCAGCACAACCCCCACGACGACCATGAGCCACTCGATGATGATGAGAAGCCAGATGCTCATGCGTCTCCCGGCAAACCTCGTCTCATCCCACTATACGTGACCCGCCGGGCGCCATCGGTCCGGCCGAAGGAGATCCAGCTGGGATTCCAGACCGACTGCACCGTGACCGGGGAGGACCGCCAGGCGTACCTGGGCTCGATCCCACCCCCGATCTACGAGTCCTCCACTTTCGTTTTTCCGACGTACGGCGACTTCCGAAACGCCGGACGCACGCGATCACGTCCCCTCTACACCCGGGGTGACAACCCGACCGTGCGTGTCCTCGAGAGGAAAGTCGCCACCCTCGAGCACGGGGAGGACGCGCGGGCCTTCGGATCCGGCATGGCGGCCATTGCGGCCGGCGTGCTCAGCGTGGCGCGGGCCGGGGATCACGTCGTCGCGGTGCGGAGCATTTACGGCAACGCCCACCGCCTCCTCCACGGCTACCTCCCGCGCGTCGGCATCGAGACAACCTTCGCCGATTTCACCGACCTCGGCGCCGTGGAGGCGGCCATCCGTCCGAACACCCGATTGCTCTATCTCGAGTCGCCGGGGAATCCGGCCATGCACATCGTGGATCTGGAGGCCGTCGCCGCTCTGGCCCGCCGGCATGGACTTGTCACGCTGATCGACAACACCCTTGCCACGCCCTACAACCAGCGTCCGCTAGAGAGCGGCATCGACCTCGTCGTGCACAGCGCGAGCAAGTATCTGTCCGGCCACAGCGACGTCGTGGCCGGAGTGCTGATCGGGAACCGCGAGGGCATCGAGACGATTACCGGTTCGGAGCATCGCGATCTGGGCGGAATCATCGGCCCGTTCGAAGCCTGGCTCATCTTGCGCGGCATCCGCACGCTCGGCCTCCGGATGCAGGCCCACAACGCCGCGGGCATGAAAATCGCGCGCTGGCTCGAGGACCAGCCGCAAGTCGAGCGGGTCCTCTACGCGGGGCTCGACTCGCATCCTCAGCACGAACTGGCGGCCCGGCAGATGCGCGGCTTCAGTAGCATGTTCTCCATCGTGGTCCGGGGAGGTCAGGACGCCGCCATCCGTTTTGTGGATGCGCTGCAACTCTTCGGGATCGGCGTTAGCTGGGGCGGCTTCGAGAGTCTCGCCCTCCCCATCGATCCCTGCGAGACTCCCGATGCGAAGGAACTGGGTGTGGTGCCGGGATTCGTTCGCCTGTCACTGGGACTCGAAGACGTCGACGATCTCATGGAGGATCTGCATGCTGGACTCAAGGACATCGCATGATTGATGCGAGCGCCGCGGAGGCGCTGGTCTGCGCTCTTCTGCCTCACCCCCGCGTCCCCCTTGCCCAACTTCCTACTCCCCTTGAAGACGCCCCGCGGCTGTCGGAGCGGCTCGGGCTGCGCGTCCTGATCAAGCGCGACGATCAGACGGGCCTCGCCCTGGGCGGCAATAAAGCACGGAAGCTCGAGTTCTTGCTGGGACAAGCGCTTGCCGAGGGCGCCGATCTGGTGATCACGACCGGTGGAACGCAGTCGAATCATGCGCGGATGACGGCAGCGGCGTGTCGCAAGCTCGGTCTGGCCTGCCGGCTGATCCTCAACCGCGGCCCTCACAACGAGTTGCAGGGCAATCTCCTGCTCGATCACATGTTCGGCGCCGATGTGACGGTGATTGACTCGGAGAATCCTGCCGATGCCGTGCCGGCGCTGGAGGCGGCGGCAGCCCAGGCGCGTGCCGACGGCGGAAAACCCTATCTGATTCCGCGGGGTGGGAGCGTCCCGACGGGCGCGACCGGCTACGCGGCGATGATCCCGGAGCTGATGGCCCAGCTCGACGCGATGCAGATACACCCCTCGATCCTCTACCTGGCGACGGGGTCGACCGGAACCCATTCCGGCACGCTGGCGGGACTGGCCGCGCTCGGTTTCCCCTTTCCGATCCAGGGCATCAGCGTGAGCCGGCCCAGCCGGATGCAGCAGGAGCAGGTGCTCGATCTGACGCGGCGGACGCTGGCGCATCTGGGCCTCAATGCCGACGTGCCCGAGAGCGCATCCCGGGTCGACGACCGATTCGTGGGGCCGGGTTACGGATATCCGACCGATGAGACGATGGCTGCCATCGAAACACTGGCTCTTGACGAAGGCATCGTGCTCGATCCCGTGTACACCGGCAAAGCGATGGCGGGTCTTCTTGCCCACGCCCGTGAAGGTCGAGTCGGTTCCGACGACGTCGTCGTCTTTCTCCACACGGGCGGCGCACCCGCGCTATTTGCCTACAACGCGGAAGTCGCCGCGACCGCGCCCGCATGAGAGAGCTCCGGGCGTGGATCACGCTGACGCGGCACGCCCTGTTGTTGTGGCGCACCGGCCAATTGCGTTTCCGTCTTGAGACGTTTGGCGTGTACTATCCTGCCCTCCCGTATTCGGCCCCGTGGTGGCGCATTTCCACTCCTGTCGCCTTCATGCTCCTGCGGCGCGCGCGCTCCTACGCCCACTGGTTGGTCGAGATGGACGACCTGCGGAAGAAATCGTGACCGCCGAGACCGCGCGGTCCGACGATCTGTATGCTCGCGCGCGGCGTGTGATCCCGGGGGGTGTCAGCAGCCCGGTGCGGGCCTTCAAAGCGGTCGGCGCCACGCCGCGCTTCATCGCCCGTGCGGCGGGCTGCACCCTGGTGGACGTCGACGGCAACGACTACGTGGACTACGTGATGAGCTGGGGTCCGCTCATCAACGGGCACGCCTTCGGGCCGATCGTCTTTGCTCTGACCAGCTCGGCGGCATACGGCACGAGTTACGGCGCGCCGACCGAGAGCGAAGTAGAGCTTGCCGAGGCGATGGTCGCGGCCATGCCGTCGGTCGAGATGGTGCGATTCGTGAGCAGCGGCACCGAGGCCACGATGTCGGCCGTGCGCCTCGCCCGCGCCGCGACCGGGCGCACCATGCTGGTCAAGTTTGCCGGCAATTATCACGGCCACGGGGACGCGTTGCTGGCGCGGGCCGGGAGCGGCAGCCTCACCCTGGGCGTGCCGACCAGCCCGGGCGTGCCCGAGACTGTTGTCTCTCAGACGCTTGTTCTGCCGTACAACGACGTCGGCTTGCTGCGGGAGGCCTTCCGGAAAGACGGGGAGGCGATCGCGGCCGTGATCGTGGAGCCGATTGCGGGGAACATGGGCGTCGTGCCGCCCGCCCCGGGTTTTCTCGAGGAGATCCGCCGGCAGACGGAGCGCACCGGCAGCCTCTTCATCATGGATGAGGTGATTACGGGCTTTCGCGTCGCTCACGGCGGGGCGCAGTCTCGGTTTGGGCTGACGCCCGACCTCACGACGTTGGGCAAGATCATCGGCGGCGGTCTACCGGTGGGCGCGTTCGGCGGCCGGCGCGACCTCATGGAGCAGATGGCGCCGGATGGTCCCGTCTACGAGGCAGGCACCCTGTCCGGGAATCCGCTTGCGATGCGGGCCGGCCTTGCCAACCTGACGCCGCTCGGCGACCCCGGTTACTACGAGGCACTGGATGCGGCAACGGGGCGCCTGGCGGACGGGCTATCCGAGGGCGCCACCCGGGCCGGTGTCCCACTGACCGTCAATGCCGTGACCGGCATGCTGACGCCGTTTTTCAGGGACGGCCCGATACAGACGCTGGGCGAGGCCGAGGGCTCAGACACAGCGCGCTACGCCGCGTTCTTCCGCGCCATGTTACGGCGGGGGTTTTATCTCCCCCCGTCCCAATTCGAGGCCTGGATGCTCTCCAGCCGGCACGATTTCGGGATCATCGACAGGACGATCGCCGCCGCGGCCGACGCATTTCACGAAATCGCAGCTCAGTAGCAGCAGCTGTCCTTGAAGCCGCAATTGGGACAGACGGCGTCCTTACTCCCGCGGATCGCCGTCATGGGGAAACCGCATTGCGGGCACGGTGCAACCGGGGGCCGGTCGGGTGGTGGCGATTTGTCGTCCGTCATGTTCGCTAGGATAGTCCGAATGCCCCCGCGCCGGGAAGGAGGGATGATGGCAGCGTTGAACATCGGCGGCCATCTCTCCCTGGGCAGGAAACCGGCCGACACGGTGCGGCAGGCGGCGGCTGACGGCTTTCGTAGCATGCAGATATTCGCTTCCAGCCCCGGAGCCTGGCGCCCGCCGGCGGAAGATCCGGCTCGCCTGGCATCGTTCATCGCCGCTCGCCGGGAGTATGGCGTCTGTCCTCTCGTCATTCACGCCATCTATCTGATCAATCTTGCCTCGGAGAACGGGGCCCTGGTGCGAAAGAGCATCGGATCCCTGATCGCCACGCTGGGCGCCGGCGCGGCCATGGGAGCACGGGGCGTGATCACGCACATCGGCAGCCACTCCGGCCGCGGCTTCGACGCGGTCTCCGACCAGGTCGCCGCCGGCTTGCGCGAGATTCTCGCCGAGATTCCTCCGGAGATTCACCTGTTGCTCGAAAACAGCGCGGGAGCCGGCGGGACACTCGGGGCCGATCTCCATGAGCTGGGAGAACTGATTGAGAAGGCAGACCGGCATCCGCAGCTCGGGGTCGCGCTTGACACGGCCCATCTCGCGGGTGCCGGCTGGGATTTCGCGACGCCCGGTGAGGCAACGCGACTGGTCAGTGCGGTGGAGGGTCACGTCGGCCTATCGCGTCTGTGGGCGGTGCATGCCAACGACGCGGCCGTTCCAGTGGGGAGCCGCAAGGATCGCCACGCCAACATCGGCGAGGGCTCCATCGGTCTGGAGGGATTCCGACGGCTACTGGCCGAGGAACCGCTACGCCGGGTGCCGTGGATCATGGAGACTCCGGATCTCGGAGAGCGCGAGAGCGGGGCAACGCCAAGCCTCACCCGGTTACGCGAGCTGGCGGAAGAGAGCGGGACGTCGGTCCATGTCTGACGGGTCCGTTGTCGTCGTGGGGAGCGCCAACATGGACGTGGTGGGGCGCGTGCCGCATCTGCCTGTCCCGGGGGAGACCGTCCTCGGCTCGACGCTCACCCACACTCCCGGCGGCAAGGGAGCAAACCAGGCGGTGGCGGCGGCGCGAGCCGGCAGCCGGGTCACCTTTGTCGGACACGTCGGTGATGACGCCTACGCCGACGACTTGATTCGCAGCCTGGCGGGAGCCGGAGTCGGCATCGGTCATCTCACACGGGACCGCACGCAACCCACGGGAGTCGCGCTCATCATGGTCGACGATGCCGGCCAGAACATGATCGGCGTCCTGCCCGGCGCCAATGGCCAGGTCTCGCCCGAGGATGTGGAGGACGTCGCGGGGGAGATCACGCGCGGATCGGTGGTGTTGACGCAACTGGAGATTCCCCTTCCCACGGTCATACGGACGGCCCAGGTCGGTCGGGCGGCCGGGAGCCTTGCCATCCTCAATCCGGCACCGGCCCGCGAACTGAGCCTGGAGCAACTGCGCCTCTTCGATGTGGTCGTCCCGAACGCCGAGGAACTGGGGCGGCTCAGTGGCATCGGGTCTCCCAATGACCCCGTTGCCGGGGCGCGCCTGCTGGTCGATGCCGGCGTGCGAGCGGTGGTGGTGACCCTCGGTGCAGACGGAGCCGTGGTCGTGACGGCCGACAGGCAGGCCAGCATCCCCCCGTATCCGGTTCGTGCTGTCGACACCGTGGGGGCCGGGGATGCCTTTGTCGGCAATCTCGCGCATGCTCTGGCCGCGGGGGAGACACTCATTGAAGCCGCTCACTGGGCAGGGGCGGCGGCCGCTTTAAGTGTCGGGAGGAGCGGGGCGCAGACGAGCATGCCCGCCGCGTCCGAAACGGCCGCCCTGCTGGGACGGGCCTCGTGACACACGTCGCTCACCACAACCTCGTGCTCGCCGTGCACCAGGGGCTCGCCAGCACGTTCCTTCTCTACAGTCTGGTACTGGGGCTGTGGGGCTTGCTGCTGTACGCGCGGGGAGGCAATCCGTCGGGAGGATATCTGGGAGCGCTGATCCTCGACGAAGCGCTGGCGGCCGTCCAGGGGCTGGTGGGTGTTGGTCTCCTTGCCCAGGGTCATCACCCCCATGACCCACTCCATTACCTGTACGGGTTTGTCGCGGTGGCCGCGATTCCGGCCGCATACTTCTACGGGCAGGGCGGCCACGAACGGAAGGATTCCCTCATCTTCGGCCTGGCAGGACTCTTCCTGGCCGGCATCTCGATCCGGGCGATGACGACCGGTGGAGGATGAGTAAAGTGCCTACACCGCGCCGACGCGGCCTTCAAAGCGGCCGAACGCCCCCGGCCGGCCCCCTGAATTGGCCTCGGGGTGGAGGATCGTCGCCGTGATCTCGACACCGTCGACCAGACGGGGGCCGGGACGATTGAAGTACGAGGACCCATCGACCACGTAGACTCTCCCCTCACGGACGGCCCGAAGCCCGTGCCATTCGGCAGGAAGGGCCGCCCTTTGCAGCTCCATGGCCGACCTCTCCAGACCGAAGCCGCAGGGCATGGCGATGATGATATCCGGATCGGCGTCCACGATGTCCTGCCACGTCACCTCGCGCGAGGGCTCGCCGGACCGCCCCAGCACGTCCTCCCCACCCGCGGCGGCCACCATGTCCGGCACCCAATGTCCGCCCACGAAGACCGGATCGACCCATTCCATGGTCAAGACGCGCTGCACCGGCCGGCCCGAGACGGCGGCCGCCACCGACGACAGCCGCGCTTCCAGATCGGACATGACACGTGCCGCCCGATCGTCGGTTCCGGTCAGAGCGCCGACGGTGCGGATGCTGTCAAGGACCGCGCGCAGCGTATGCGGCTCAAGGGACACGACCTGCGGCGCGGCGGGAAGCGCGCGAACCGCCTGGAGCACGAGGTCCGGCCCGATGGCGCAGACCTCGCAGAGCTCCTGCGTGAGGATCAAATCGGGCCGCAGATCGGCCAGGAGATCAGCGTCCAGACTGTAGATGGTGCGCCGTTCGGCCAGGCTCTCGCGCACGGCAGCGTCGATCTCGGCAGCCGTCAAACCGTCGGAATCGATGACGCTCGCGGTGATCTGCGGCTTGGTCCGGGCCTCGGGGGGAAAGTCGCACTCATGGGTCACGGCCACCAGGCGGTCGCCGAGACCGAGGGCATAGACGATCTCCGTCGCGCTCGGCAGCAGCGAGAGAATCCTCTGCTCGGTCAGGAACGTCCTCCTCTGCCGCGACTCACGTGAGTCGCTCTCCTTCGCGATTGTAGAGCCCGGCCGCCGTGCTGAGTTCCGGGGGCACGCCCATCTGTTCCAGCTCCGCGACATCGCCGGCGATCAGCGCGTCTCGCTGATTCGGCATGAGATCGTACCCGTGCAGGGCGGCATCCGGGTCTGACTCGAGCAGTTGCCGGTACGCCGGATCGTCGCCGGCTCGGCGCAGGACCTCGATAAGGGATTGCGTTGACACGGTCTCCTCCTTACAGCGGGAAACGCGGCAGATGCCGTGCCAGGGGCGGAAAACTGAAGTGCTACCATGGCCTGCAACCGCGTCTGCGTTAGAAAGGCTCGTCCGTGAAGCTCGTAGCACTTGCCGCCGCAATTCTCAGCATCGTTCTGGCCGGCGCCCTGGTCTCGACCCAGGAGACGCGAGCTGGGACGTCTCCGCACGTCACTTTTCGATTGCTCATGCCCGGCCTGCAAGGAAGCGGGGTCCATCGTGTGGCGCTCCCTCTCGCCGCTCCGCAGGACAACGGAGGGACGCCAACCGCCACCGCGACCGGCACCCCGCAACCACCGTCGCCCACACCCACGACTTCCCCCTATCCGGATCCGGTGGCGCTCCTCACGAACGCCATCAATCTGTACACGTCGATCAAGAACATCCATTTCTCCGACATTTACGTCGGCACCCAGACCGGCTCTCAGCCGCTGCAGGTCAACGCCACGGGCACCGGCGTCGCCAACTGCACACCGTCCGATTATGTCAAGGTCAAGGGCGTGGCCAGCATTCCCGGGACGGCACAGCGCGCCACCGTGAAGTATGAGATGGTCCAGCGCAAGAACACGTACTGGAAGAAGAACCTGACCGGGAAGGGAAAGCACGTCTGGAAAAAGGTGACGGAATCGAAGACGGAGGCCTTCGGCTTCAGCTTCGACAACCCTCTGGCCTGCGGTGCCACCTCGTCCGGCGGCTCGGGAGGAACGGACACCCTGAAGGATATCGTCAACCTGGGCCCCACCACCTATCACGGTCAGAAGGTCTGGCACATCCAGGCCACCGATGTGTCGACGGACACCAGCGGCACCACGACGACCGCCTTGCTGGACTACTGGGTGACCCAGGGCGCGACGACGCTGCCCGTCGGGTACAAAGTCACCATCGACGACGCGACACAGGGCATCTCCGTGAGCCTCGAGCAAGTTCTCAGTCAGCTCGGGAAAAAGGTCAAGATTCCGTCCACCTCGAACAGATAGGCTCCGTTTCTCGATGGACTCCTACGACCTGTCACACAAGCTCGCCTATATCGGCCGTCTGAGCCCGATTCCGTTTGCCACGGGCCCGGAGTACACCAACTCCGTCCCCGGCGTTCCGGTTCTCTCGATGGTCCGCATCTTTGTCGAGCCGGCGAACTGGTCCGATGCCAACATGCGCACGATTGCCCGTGAAATCGCCCGCGTGCTGGGCCCCGGCGAACAGTTCGACATCGGAATCACTCACACGAGCACCATCTACCGCCCTGATTTGCCGGCCGCCGGTAACGTCGCCCGGATGATCAAGCTCGATCCCGACGAGCCCCGCGTCGTGTTGCTGATTCGCGACGAGAACGGGGATCGCGCGTTTCAAGCGTTTTACCCGCGGTTGCGTTTTGAGCCGATCGAGACCGACTTCTGGCGCTCCATCTACGATATAGGGGCCGTCAAGATTCCCCAGCAAGAGTAAGTGCCCTCGCTCATTGCCATAGACGGGCTGCCGTTGATTGAGCCCGGGATGTGCCTGGGTGACCTGCTGGCCGATGCCTTCGACTGGCAAGACGGCGACATCGTGGTCATCGCGCAGAAGATCGTCTCCAAGGCCGAGGGACGCTGGGTTCGCCTCGACGATGTCGACCCGTCGCCTCGCGCCGCCGAGCTGGCGCGGATTACGGACAAAGATCCCCGCATGGTCGAGCTCGTCCTGCGGGAGAGTCGGGAGGTGCTGCGAGCACGGCCGGGTGTCCTGATCGTCGAAGACGTGCGCGGCTTCATATGTGCCAATGCCGGAATCGACCGCTCCAACGTCCAGCAAGACGGAGCCGGAGAGCGCGTTCTGCTGCTACCGGAAAATCCCGATCGGTCGGCGGACGAGATCCGGCGGCAGATCGAAGCACGAACTGGGCGCCACGTCGCTGTCATTGTCAACGATAGCCATGGCCGGGCATTCCGGGAGGGGACGGTGGGAGTGGCCATCGGCGTCTCCGGCCTCCCGGCGCTGTGGGACCGGCGTGGTGAGCTGGATCTGACCGGCTACACGCTCCACGCAACCGTCATCGGCTGGGCGGATGAGGTCGCCGCGGCTGCCTCGCTTCTCATGGGGCCGGCGGCGGAGGGTGTTCCGGCGGTGGCCGTTCGCGGCCTGGCGCGGCCTCCCGGCGAGGGGAAGGCGCGGGATCTCCTGCGTCCCCGCGAGCGCGATCTGTTTCGCTGACCCGGGCTGGACTATGCGGGCAGCTTTCCGGTCTCGATCACCGACAGCAGCCAGTCCTCGTCCTTCACGGGCGTTCCCATCTTGCGAGCCTTGTCGAGCTTCGAGCCGGCATCGGCACCCGCGACCAGATAATCCACGCCTTTGCTCATCCCCGGGGCGATCGTCGCGCCGAGGTCGCGCAGACGGGCTTCGGCCTGCCCGCGCGTGAGACTCTCCAGGCGGCCCGTCAGCAGGAAGGTCGTTCCCGAGAGTGGACCGGCCTCACCGCCGTCCGGCTGGTCTTCCCACGTCACACCGGCATCACGCAACGCATCCAGGTACGCGGCGTTCTGAGGCTGGGCCATCCACTCGGCGATGCTGGCTGCAGTCTTGGAGCCGATGCCCTCAACGGCTTCCAGCTGCTCCCGCGACGCTTGTCGAAGCTCCTCCATCGAACCGAAGGCGTGAGCGAGCAGCTCCGCGGTCTGAAGTCCGACGTAGCGGATTCCAAGGGCGAAGATGACGTTCGCCAGCGGACGGCCGGTGCTGGTGGCGATCGCGCGTACCAGATTGTCGGCACTCTTCTCCTGGATACCGGGCAGGGTTATGAGATCCTGGCGTGTCAGGCGATAGAGATCTGCCGGCGAGCGGATGAGGCCGTGGTTTAACAGCTCCTCCCCCACCCGGATCCCGAGTCCCCGGATGTCCATCGCCGGTTCCGAGACGAAGTGCTCGAGGGTTCGCACCAGTTGGGCAGGGCATGCGCCATTGGGGCAGCGGGCCATCGCTTCGCCCTCGGGCCGCACGATGCGGGCTCCGCACGACGGGCAGAATTCGGGCAGCCGGTAAATCTCCTCGCTCCCCGTGCGGTCTTCCACGATGGGCTTGACAACCTGAGGAATAACATCACCGGCGCGCTGCACGATGACGCGATCCCCGATGCGGATGTCCTTGCGGTGAATATCGTCCTCGTTGTGAAGAGTCGCCAGCTGAACCGTCGTGCCGCCGATGACGACCGGTTCCAGCACGGCATAGGGATTGATCGTGCCGGTCCGCCCCACGTTCACCCGGATGTCGAGAAGTCGGGTCGTGCTCTGACGCGGCGGGAACTTGTAGGCAATCGCCCAGCGTGGCTCCCGCCCCACTGCTCCCAACTCGTCCTGAATAGCCAGGGAGTTGATCTTGACCACGCAGCCGTCGATCTCGTACGGAAGCCGGTCGCGGCGCTCCTGAAGGTCCTGGCAGAACGCCCACACCTCATCGAGCGTCTGAACCTCTTGATCCAGACCGTTGACCGGGAATCCCCACTGCCGCAGGTGTTGCAGGATATCCCATTGGCTCTCGAGCCGAACGCCATCGACCTGGCCGACGGCGTACGCGAATAAGCACAGGGGCCGGCCCGCCGTCACCTGAGGATCCAGTTGCCGCAGCGATCCCGCGGCGGAATTGCGGGGATTGGCGAACAGCGTCTGACCCTCCTCCGCGCGCCGCGCGTTGAGCGCCTCGAATCCCTCCGTCGGCATGTAAATCTCGCCACGGACCTCGAGGAGACGCGGGAGAGGCTCTCCATGAAGGTGCTGCGGCACCTCCTTGACGGTCCGCAGGTTCTCGGTGACATCCTCCCCTTCGATTCCGCTGCCCCGCGTCGCTCCCAGCACGAAGTCGCCGTCCCGATAGGTGAGGGCGATGGCCAGTCCATCGATCTTGGGCTCGACGACGAAGGTGAGCGCGGCGTTAGGAACGAGCCGGAGCACCCTGTCGTACCAGGCCTGCAACTCGTCCCGGTTGAACGCGTTAGCCAGGCTGAGCATGGGGCGCGGATGGCGGACCGGCTTGAAGCCACGGGCGACGTCACCGCCGACACGCTGCGTCGGCGACTCGTCGGAGCGCAGCTCGGGAAAACGCTCCTCGAGTGCCCTCAGCTCGCGGACCAGCGCATCGTACTCGCCATCCGAGATGGTCGGATTGTCCAGTACGTGATAGTTGTAATTTGCCTGCTCGATCTCATGGCGCAGCTGCTCGGCACGCTGCGCCGGAGAGAGCTCTGCGTCCTGGGCAGAAAGTGCCATTGTCCACCTCGTCCGGTCTCGTCCGGGGCGGAGGTCGCCGGACTAGGAGAGTGTACCAGGATCGCCGTCCAGGTAGTCGGTCAGGCGTCCGACCACCGACCGCGGCTCAAACTCGAAGAGACGCTGCACGTTGCCGGGTGATGTCGTGCTGGCCTCCGTCAGGAGCGCGAGTCGTGAGGGCGAAAAAAGGGATCTTGCCGCGGCAGGCAGGCGGCCGGCGAGCCCGACCAGCAGGGAGGTCGGGAGCTGGACTTTTGGACGCACGACACCAATCTCTCCCGCGATGAGATCGACGAGATTGCGGAACGTCAGGAACGTCGGCCCGCCAACCGAGATCTCAAGGTTCGCCACGTCATCGCGCGAGACAGCGTCCACAATGCATCGGACGACATCCTCGACATCCACCGGCTGCAGCCGCGCATCGGACCGTGACGGCAAAGGAATCAGGGGCGCCCGCCGCACGAGGTCGGCCAGGGGGCGAGTGAGGCCGTCACCACGGCCCAGGATCACGGACGGGCGCAGGATCACGTAGGTCAACCCCGAGCCTCGTATCATCTGCTCGGCCTTCCACTTTTCCTGGAGGAACGGCGATGGATTGTCGGCCGACGACGCCAGACAGCTGACGAACACGATCCTCTCGATGCCGCGCGCCCTGGCCGCCGCCAGGACGGCCGCCGTGCCGTCCACGATGACATCCGGCTCGGGGTCTCGAAATGACCACGCGCCAAGATGCACCACGACAGACGATCCGTCCAGAAGGGTTTCCACTGTGTTCCGATTGCGCACGTCTCCCCGCACCCAGTCCACGCCGTCTCTCAACCACGGCGCGTCCGTTCCGAAGCGGGTGAGCGCGCGAACCTGATGGTTGTGCCGGAGCAGCTCGGGCACGAGGTAGCGGCCGACAAAGCCACCCGCGCCCGTCACAGCAATGTTGGTCATCTCAGGACGCTCCTTTCCCGTCGAGGGCGAGGGTCGCAATCGGTGTGTAGACGGGCCCCGCCGGACGCGGATCGCTGCGCATGACATGAACGCGGTCGACGTCAAATGTCTGCTCGAGCCTGGTCCGCGCCTTAACGTTGTCGAGAGTCGCGGCGAGCCCGGCCCGATCGTCGCGGGTCATCGTGTCACGGGTGCGTGCCAGGGTGATGTGAGGCGAGAAGGCGCGTTCCTCCGCCGCGAAGCCGTGGGCTTCCAGACCGCGTTCCACGAGGTCGTACAGGTGCTCGAGTTCGAGGAGGCCGGCGCCGCCGGCGAGTCCCGCCCAGACCACGCGCGGCCGCGAGATCGACGGAAACGCGCCGAGTCCTGACAGCCGGAGCGTAAACGGGGCGAGCTCCGCCGCAGCGTTGCAGACCGCGGTGCGAACCGCCTGGAGACGCTCGGCGGGTGTGGCGCCGAGAAAGCGCAAGGTAATATGGAGCAAGTCAGGATTCACCCACTTCAGAACGGACGCGTGGCCGACGAAGTTATCCTGCACACGACCCAGTTCATCCTGCACAGAGCGAGGTATCGGAACGGCAATAAAAGTCCGGACACTCGCGCCCGGCTTTGACAACCTACCACCCATGGTCTACCATACGTACGCCTCGGCTAGTCGGAAAGGATATCGAAAGGCGCATGCTCTCGACTCTTAAAGCCATCGGCCCCATCGTCGTTGCCGGGTTCGTGGCCTTCGGTCTCGCGGTCTGGTTCAGCATCATCGTCTGGACCTTTATAGATATCCGGTCGCGCTCCAGGGACAAGCTGGTCTGGGTCTTCGCGATTGCGCTCGTCCTCTTTTTCAACGTGTTCGGCCTCGTGGTCTATCTGATCCTACGTCCGCACGAGACGCTGATGCAGGCGTACGAGCGGTCGCTGGAGGAAGAAGCCCTGCTGCAGGAGATCGAGGAGCGGCCGATCTGCCCGAACTGCCGGCACCGGGTCGAGGCCGACTATCGGGTGTGCCCGCACTGTCTCACCAAACTGAGGGACGTGTGCGCGCATTGCAACAAGCTCGTGGAGCTTGACTGGGCGGTCTGCCCCTATTGCACAACCGAGCGCAAGGCGCCCCTCGCCTTCGAGACGCAGCAGACCACCTCCATGCCGGTCCTGCAACCGGCCACCGGCACCGACGGCACGTAATACGCGTCCCAGCCGGCTCCAGGGCTGGTGCATGATCGGCATCGGCGGGTCGTTGTGGCCGGCCCGAGTGCCGGCCAGCCTGACGCCGGCGTCGACCACACCGGGCTGGTCGCCACTCGAGGCGACCACGACGGGATAATGCACGAGCCCTACAGCCGGCTCGCCTGACCCTACATTTCTGTGGCGACCCGTGCTACAGTGCCGGGAGGGGGTGAGGCGTGGTCGACGCAGCGGGGTATCATCGCGCGGTGCGTGAGTGGCCGGCCAGCGAGCAGCCACGCGAGAAGCTGGTACAGCACGGACCGGAACGCCTCTCTAACGACGAGCTGCTGGCGATCTTGATGCGGGTTGGCGTCACGGGACGTGATGTCGTCACTCTGTCGCGCGATCTGTTGGTCGCCTACGGCGGCCTGGAGGGTCTTTCGCGGGCCGCCGTCGCGGACCTCGCCGGCATGCATGGTATCGGTCCGGCGAAAGCCGTCACCATCAAGGCAGCCATTGAGCTGGGGAAGCGCCTGCTGCTCGAAGCGCCCGACAGTCGTGCCCAGATCCGATCACCGGAGGACGCCGCCGCCATGCTTATGGTGGACATGCGTCTTCTCGAGCAGGAGCACCTGAAGGTCGTTTTGTTGAACACCAAGAATCACGTCGTGGGCGTGCGGGATGTGTACAAGGGCAGCCTGAATTCCTCCCAGATTCGGGTGTCTGAAGTCTTCCGCGATGCCGTCAAGGAGAATTGCGCCGCGGTGATCGTGGCGCACAACCACCCCTCGGGGGACCCGACGCCCTCGCCCGAAGACATTCGGGTCACGCGCGATCTCGTGGCGGCCGGGAAGCTGCTCGACATCGAGGTGCTGGACCACCTCGTCATCGGGCACGGCCGGTACGTGTCACTCCGCCGGAAGAAGCTGGGATTCGACTCGTAGTTCGCCGGGGAACATATATTGCATTGCGATCCCCAGTGACCGGTGGAGGATGCAATGGCCGACGGATTTGACACCCTGGGACTCAACGAAAACGTGCTCCGCGCCGTGCACGACGTGGGCTACGAGCAGCCCACCCAGGTGCAAAGCGAGACGATCCCCCTGCTCCTGGAGGGACGAGACGTCATCGCCCAGTCACAGACCGGAACGGGCAAGACTGCGGCATTCGCGCTCCCCATGATCGAGCGCATGAATCGGAACAGCAATGAGGTGCAGGGACTGATCCTGGTCCCGACGCGCGAGCTGGCCATGCAGGTGGCGGGGACGATCCACAAGTTGGGGAAACATCTCGGGATCTCTGACCTGCCCATTTACGGCGGGCAGCCGATCGACCGTCAATTGCGCGCCCTCCGGCACGGCGTTCAGATCGTCGTCGGAACTCCCGGCCGGATTATGGATCACATGCGTCGGGGGTCGCTCGACCTCAGCCACGTGAAGATGGTGATTCTCGACGAAGCCGACCAAATGCTGGATATGGGGTTCATCGAAGACATCGAGGTCATCCTGGATGACCTCCCGGAGAATGTTCAGATCGGGCTGTTTTCTGCAACCATGCCGCCCCGCATCCGACAACTCGCCGCGCGCTACCTGACCGATCCGGCCACCATTTCCGTCGCGCGGCAGCAGGTCACGGTGCCTGAGGTCCGGCAGTTCTACGTGGAAGTGACGCGGCAGGGCAAGCTGGAAGCTCTGACGCGCATTCTCGACATGGAGGTGCCCGAGTCCGCCATGATCTTCGTGCGGACGAAGCGCGAGACCGACGAACTTGGAGAGACCCTCATCGGACGCGGCTACCTGGCGGAGGTTATCCACGGCGACCTGAGCCAGGCGCAACGCGAGCGGGCCATAGCCGGCTTCCGCGTGGGCAAGGCCGACATCCTCGTCGCCACCGACGTGGCGGCCCGCGGCCTCGACATCCCGGACGTGAGCCACGTCATCAACTACGACATCCCTCTCGACCCCGAGGCGTACGTGCACCGAATCGGCCGCACGGCGCGTGCCGGGAAGGAGGGAACGGCTATCACCTTCGTCACACCCCGGGAGCGAGGGCTTCTCCGCACGATCGAGCGCCTGATCAATATGCGTATCCAGCGGATGCAAGTTCCCACGGCCGCCGACGTCGCCGAACGTCGCGCTCAGCTATTTCGTAATTCGCTTCGGGACGCCATCGTCGGCGACCAGCTCGAGCCGTACCTCCTCATGGTGGACGAGCTCGGGCAGGAATTCGACCTGGCGGCCATCGCGGCGGGTGCGATCAAGCTCGCGTACGAAGAGGACCTGGTCGAGACGGTGACCGAAGAGGTGCCGGTGGGTGAGCAAGGGATGCAGCGCCTTTTTATTCGAGCCGGGCGCAATCAGGGAGTCACGGCGCGCGACCTCGTGGGCGCAATTGCCAACGAGGCGGACATTCCGGGTCGCGACATCGGCGCCATCGAGATCCAGAACAACTTCAGCTTTGTCGACGTCCCCAAATCCGACGCGCACCGCGTCATCGACGCGTTGCTGCGTTCCGGAGTCAGAGGCAAGCGCGTGAAGGTGAATGTCGCCGAGCCCGTCCAGCCCGGTACCGTGAGGCCGCGCACGCCGGCGTAGCTGCCGCATCCGCCGTTTTGTGTCACCTGCCATCAGTGCAGGACAATAACTGGCGCAAGACGACGGAGAAGGCATGGAGAGGCGCGTTGTCGTCACGGGCATGGGTGCCGTGACGCCGCTCGGTAACAGTCTGTCCGAAACTTGGGACAGCATCAAAGCAGGCCAGTCAGGTATCGGTCTCATCACGCGATTCGATGCCTCCCGCTTGACCAGCCGCATAGCGGGAGAGGTGAAGGGATTCGATGCGACCACGGTGCTCGACGCGCGCCAGGCGCGGCGCATGGATCGCTTCCAGCATTTCGCGTACGCATGCGCGGTCGAGGCCCTGAAGGGCGCGGACTTCCAGATCACCGAGAGCAACGCGGACCGAATCGGCGTCGTCATCGGGTCAGGAATCGGCGGACTCCAGACGATTCTTGACGGTCATTCCGGCCTGTTGGAGCGCGGACCGCGGGCCGTTAGCCCGTTCTTTATCACCATGATGGCAATCGACCTCGCGCCGGGACAGATCTCGATCCTGCTGGGAGCGAAGGGACCGAATCTGAGTACCGTCTCGGCCTGCGCGACCGGAGCCCATGCCGTCGGAGAAGCCGCCGAGATCATCCGACGTGGGCAGGCCGATGCCATGCTGGCCGGTGGATCGGAGGCCGGGATTATCGAACTGGCGATGGCAGGCTTTTGCAATATGCGCGCGCTCTCGACGCGGAACGACGAGCCGGAGCGCGCCAGCCGTCCCTTCGATGTCGACCGGGACGGCTTTGTCATGGCGGAGGGCGCCGGTGTCCTGCTCCTGGAAGAGTACGAGCAGGCGCGAGCTCGGGGAGCGACCATCCTG